>TARA_R110002096_G_scaffold209334_1_pt1 | contig 192253 bp, 169 predicted proteins | sample TARA_R110002096 | Tara Oceans TARA_R110002096 (sample SAMEA4397295) | marine metagenome | biome: Polar Biome; feature: [DCM] deep chlorophyll maximum layer (ENVO:01000326); material: water (ENVO:00002006), including particulate matter (ENVO:01000060) such as... | depth 35 m
ACTGGTGATGCTGTACGTAATGGCATCGCCGTCTAGATCACTGGCCGTAAATGTCGCAACCGTGTCGCCAGCAACCGCCGTGTTTTCTACCTGGGTAGAACCGGCAGAGGTATCAATCGTGGGCGCATTATCGTTTACGTGGGTGATTTCAATTGTTGCTTGAGCTTCGGCAGAATCGTTAACGCCGTCGTTAGCGGTCACACCGATAATTTGATCGCCTAGATTTAAGGTATCGTTTTCAATCGCAGCTTCGCCGATGGCCGTTAACGTAACAACACCGGTGGTGTTATCGAGAATGGCAAAGTAACCCGCAGCATTACCGCTGGTGATGCTGTAAGTAATCGCATCACCATCCAAATCGCTAGCCGTGAAGGTGGCAACCGTGTCGCCATCAACGGCGGTGTTTTCAACTTGCGTGCTGCCTGCTGATGTATCGATAGTCGGCGCGTTGTCATTAACGTGGGTGATTTCTATGGTGGCTTGTACTTCGACTGAATTGTTCACGCCGTCGTTAGCAGTGACGCCGATGATTTGATCACTCAAGTTTAGCGTGTCGTTTTCTATCGCCGCTTGGCCATCCGCCGTCAGTGTGACGACACCGGTGGTGTCATCGAGAATGGCAAAGTAGCCCGCAGCGTTACCGCTGGTGATGCTGTAGGTAATGGCATCGCCGTCTAAGTCGCTAGCCGTAAAGGTGGCAACGGTGTCGCCGGCAACCGCCGTGTTTTCTACTTGAGTAGAGCCTGCTGACGTATCGATAGTCGGCGCGTTATCGTTTACGTGGGTAATTTCTATTGTCACGCTAGCTTCGGCTGAATTGTTTACGCCGTCGTTGGCGGTCACACCGATGATTTGATCACTTAAGTTTAGCGTGTCGTCTTCAATCGCGGCTTGGCCGATGGCCGTTAACGTGACTACACCCGTGGTGTTATCCAGAATGGTAAAGTAACCCGCAGCATTACCACTGGTGATGCTGTAAGTAATGGCATCGCCATCCAAATCGCTGGCTGTAAAGGTCGCAACGGTATCGCCCGCAACCGCGGTGTTTTCTATTAAGGTAGAACCCGCAGCCGCATCAAACGTCGGCGCAAAGTCATTAACCGATATTACGTTAACAACCACAGCCGTTGCATCAACCACTAGGCTTTCAAAATTACCGCCCGTTGCCGACGCTATCGAGGCGGATACGGCACCTGCCGCACCAGATGCCACGTCTACAGAGCCTGAAACTTGGCCTACGGCTATGCTTATTACCGCGCCATTATCCAAGGTAACGGTTACCGCTGTGGCTGCGGGGTTATCCAGTGTTGCCGTGTAGCTAATGGCATCGCCTGTGGCAACCGTATTGGCGGCACTTAGTGTTACGTTGGTAACATCAATATCATCGGTAATCGTCGTTTGTGCACTGCTAGGGTCAACAACTAAACTTTCTAAATTACCGCCCGTAGTGCTAACCATAGCAACAGACACGCTATCGCCACCGATATACGCATCATTACTGGCTGCGACGGCGACTGAGCCTGTTACTGCACCTGCCGTAATAGTAATAGTTTGACCGTTACTCAGTGTGACGCTTAGGTCGGTGCCAGCGGGGTTGTCTAATGTGGCGGTATAGGTGATCGCTTCACCTTCGGCAACCGAAGACGAGGCGCTCAAGGTGATATTGCTTATGTCTATGCTGTCAGTAATCGTGACTGAAGTGGGTACAGTAGGAATATTTACGGTAGTGAAGCCACCGCCTGTGGTGCCAGCCACGGACAAGGATATGGCCTCGTCAGTGATGTAGGGGTTATTCTCGGTAGCCACACTCACGGAGCCGCTTAGCTCGCCCGTGAGAATAGTGATTACGCTGCCATTACTCAACGTAATACTCATATCTGTAACCGCGGGAGTATCCAATACCGCCGTAAACGTTACCGGCTCGCCTTCAACCACTGTTGCGCTAGTGGCAGATAGGGTTAGCGTGGCCACTGTTGCTGTTGCGATACCCGTTTCGTCGCTAAGCTCGAAAGCCTCACTCACTGGCGACTCTAAGTCGACTAAAGAGGCGACGGCAAACTCGCTGTCTGCAGCCTGCTGTTCGGGCAGGGCCTCAACCAGCCTAGCTAGGCGAACAAAGCTGTGGCCACTCTCTTCAGCCACGCCACCGGCGGCGGTTTCTTCAAGAACTTCATTGATATCAACGCCGCTTTCTAGTGCTTCTAATAAAGCCGCGATGTCTTCTTCTGCGATGGAGCTTTCTTCGGCGCCGGGAGCCCCCTGCACTAGGTCGGCGGTTAACGCGACTTGCTCAAATTGCCCCACGCTCAGGACATTACCACCCTCTATCGCCAGCTCAACGGATGCCCCTTCGGCAGTAATCACCACCTCACCTTCAAAGACAACATCACCGGGGCCTATAGGCCTCAGCTCGCCTTCACTATTACGGGCAAAGGCCTCACCGGTGACAGAAACAACAGTTGCAATGGCATTCATACTCAAATCCTATGGAGCGAGCCCTATTAGCTGGGTATTAGCTAGGGCGCAGGCTGACTTATATCATAGGAGGGTACTGCAGGAGGGGGATTAGCGCATTGTACTAAAGGGCGATGCCTTTAGACCTAAAAAGCATAGAATGTCAGGAAAACGCCACATTATTAAGCAGTAGCGCCAATTCCACTCGGTTACGTACGGATAATTTGGCAAAAATTGAGGTTATATGAGCCTTAACCGTGCGCTCCGCAATGCCCAAATGCGCTGAAATCTCTTGATTGGTGGCGCCTCTAGCAACCGCTTGTGCCACCATAGCCTCCCGCTGGCTCAAGCTAGCAATAACACTTGAGTTATCCTCAGCGGCAGCTTGACTAGCTCCCCTGCCCACGGCTGCCAGCACTTTATTTAATAAGCTACTACCAACCCATAAGCCCCCGTGCTTAACAACCAGGCACATTTCCCGCAGCTGATCGGCAACCGCCAGCGCATGACCATAGCCCGCAGCCCCTTGTTTAATCACATCAATCGCCTCGTCGTCACTAGGCAACGAACTAAGCACTATCACTTTCTTGTCGGCAGCAATAGCCGCACTTAACCACTGCTCTTTTTGTGCGGCGCTCAAGCCACTAAAATCTATATAAATAACTGTTGCAGCAAAAAAATCAAAAGTTTTTGGCGGCCCTAGATGCGTAGTTGCATCCGCGAAGGCATCCAACCAATTGGGCCGGGGCGAAGTAGATAAGGTCAAAAAAAGTGGTGTATTCATTGTTCCGTCAACGCGTACTGCTTAGCTCTTAGCAGAGGTTTCAATAAATAAGTGAGTATGGTTTTTTTGCCTGTAAGAATATCTACAGATGCAATCATACCGGGAATAATGGGCTTACCTTCCCCTAGGTTCGCTTTAACAGTACGCACTCTAACCACATAGAAGGGGTTACCCTCTTCATCTGGCACAGTATCCGCACCGATATGTTCTACCTTAGCTTCTAAGCCGCCATAAACAACAAAGTCATAGGCGGTAAATTTTACATTGGCTTTCTGGCCAGGATATAAGAAAGCAATATCTTTAGGCTTAATTCTAGCCTCTAATAACAAGGTATCATCCAAGGGAATAATTTCTACTATCTCTTTACCAGGCAATACCACGCCACCAATAGTATTAAAAAATAATTGCTTAACCGTGCCACGTACAGGTGAGCGTACAGAGGTTTGTTCCACCTTGTCACTCAATCCCAAGTCCGACCCTTCCAGTGCATTTAGGCGAGCCATGCTGATAGACAGCTCTTCACGGATGTTATTTTTAAACTTTAATTCAACCTCAATAATTTTCTGCTTGGCCTCATCTATAGCTGAGCGCAAACGGTACATTTGCGCCTGCGCTTGATCGCGCTCACCCACGAGGTTGATAATGTCTCGCTCTAAGCGCAGCAGCTCCACTTCCGACACCGCTCCGCTGGCGGCTAGCGGCCTAGTAACAGAAAGTTCGCGCACAGAAAGTTGATGTGACTGCGAAGCCTGGTCTCTACGCGATACCGCTTCAGCCAATTCTTGTTCTCGCTGGGTAATTTGCTGCTGGGCAATATTTTTAAGCGTACGTAATTCGGCCTTGCTAGATTCAAACAACAGGCGTGTTTGCTCCACTAACTCAGGCGCTTGATCTTGTAATTTCTGCGGGGGAACAAAATCAGTACCTTCTGCCACCGCTCTCAGTCTAGTTGTTTTTGCCTGCAAGGCCATTAGCTCGGCGCGGCTTTCCAACAAGTTAGAGGCAAACCGCGTCGCATCGAGTTTTACCAATAACTGACCCGGCTTAACAATATCGCCCTCTTTGACACCAATTTTGGTAATCACCCCGCCGTCCAAGGATTGCAATATTTGCACCTGTTGCGAAGGAATAACTTTACCTTGGCCTTTGGTCACTTGATCAATTTCAGCAAAGGCCGCCCAAATTAATAAAACCAAAATGGAGACACAAAGCGCATAGAATAAAAACCGTGTTGCAACGGGGTTTTGTTCTATCTGCGCTCTATCGGCGTTTTCCTCCCAGGACAACATCTCACTGTCTTCGAAGGAGGAATCCAATTTTGAAAAAATACGATCTATAAACTCTGACGCCAAAGCTCTCAGGCTTTTTTTACTCTTGGCTTGCGCTGTAGGCTGCTCGCAATCGCTCATGCCGGTGCCTTCCCTATACGCCCTTCGCGCAATGATTTAGATACGCTCTCTCTCGGGCCATCAGCCACAATTTGGCCCTTATCGATAACAATAATACGGTCAGCTAAATTTAAAATAGAGGTACGATGCGTTGCCACCATCATGGTTTTACCCTTGCTATAGGTGCCTAGCTGGCCATTAACCCAGGTTTCTGTTGAGTGGTCCATGGAGCCGGTAGGCTCATCAAGCAACAATATTTGCGGGTTGTGTATCACCGCCCTCGCTAGGGCAATGGATTTGCGCTGGCCGCCAGAAATTGACTCGCCGCGCTCACCAATTATCATGTCAAAACCTTTTGGATGGGTGTTAACAAATTCACCCAAATGGGCAAAGTCAGCGGCGCGAATCACATCTTCATCGTTAGCCTGGGGATGAGCCAACACTAAATTTTCACGCAAGCTGCCGTAAAACAAGGTCACGTCTTGTGAAACATAACCTACTTGCTGACGCAGCTCGGCTAAATCCAATTGCCGCACATCAATACCGTCAATTAATACCGCACCCTCGGTGGGCTGATAAAGCCCTATGGTCAATTTTTGCAGGCTGCTTTTGCCTGAGCCTATGCGCCCCAATAGCGCCACGTGCTCACCAGGCTCAATAATAAAAGAGACGTTTTTTAACGCCGACGTCTCACTATCGGGATAATAAAAGGTGACGTTTCTAAACTCGATTCTGCCCTGCACTTTGTTGCGATGAACAAAGCGTGAGCCGTCGGCGCGCTCTACCGGCTTATCCATAATTTCATCTAGGGAATGAAACGCGGTTTTGGCGTGGTGATACTGCGTTAGTAAACCGGCAACAGCACCCAACGGCCCCATGGCCCTACCACTCAACATAGAGCAAGCAATTAAGCCGCCCATAGAAAGCTCACCGGCCGCAATTAAGTAAACGCCAGTAATCACCACCGCAACTGTTACCCATTGCTGCACCCACATCACCAAATTAATATTTGACGACGCCAGCAACCTTAGCTGTATGGACACTTTAGCGAGGAAGGAGGTGGAGTGCTCCCAGCGCTTTTGCATTAAGCCCTCTGCCGCCATAGATTTAACGGTATCTAAACCAACCAAGCTTTCAATCAAGGTGGCGTTGCGCAAAGCGCCCGCTCTATAGGTGGTTTCGGTTAACTCTTCCATTTTGTGCTGGGTAGTCAGGGAATAAACGACAATAATAACCATGCCGACTAGCACCGGTAATACCATGGGGCCGGCAATCCAAAACATTAATAACACAAAAAGTAGCGTGAAAGGTAAATCTATAACAGCGGTAATCGTAGCCGAGGTGAGAAAATCTCGAATGGTTTCGAAAGACTTTAAGTTAGCCGCAAAAGACCCTACCGATATAGGCCGGGACTCCATGCGCAGGCCAAGCACGCGTTCCATAATGTCTGCGGACAAACGAATATCAATGCGCTTACTGGCTATATCGAGGTAATAGCCTCTTATGGTACGCAGCACCACATCCACTATCACCACTAGGCCCACGCCTATAGCCAATACCCACAGGGTTTCGACGGCGGCATTAGGAATAACCCGGTCATAAACATTCATGGTAAATAAGGGCAGCGCAACGGCCAGCAAGTTAATAAAAAATGCAGCTATTAATACATCTCTATAAAGCGGCAGACTCTTTTTAAAGCTAGGCCAAAACCAATGCTCGGTTGAGCTGGTGTTGCGGGTTTCGGGGCTGCGCTGATCAAAACGAAATTGTAGCCGCGAGAATATCACCCTACCGGTGTACTGTTCGGTTAACTGCTCTAAAGAAACATCAACCGCCGCCTCGCTAAGCTCTGGATAAATAACTCTAGCGCTGCCATCGGATAACCACTCCATCAACAGGCAGGCTTGATCGTTATTCAGTAATAAGACGGCAGGTAACAGCGAGGCGTTGATACTGGCTAGTGGTTTTTTATAAATTTTACTGGTCAGGCCAATGCGGCGGCCAGCGCGGGCAAATAAATCAGGGCTTAGTCGCCTATCATTAAGCGGCAAGCCTGCAATGAGCGCCTCTCTGGAAGTCACCTGCCCATAATGATTGCCCAGAACTAATAGGCACTCTAATAACGCATCGGGGTGATCATTCACTATTTGATTTCCGTAACAAGATACAAGCTATCCATACGATCACGACTCCTTCGCTTTACAATAATTATCATCTACGATCTTGATGGACTAACAGAATAACCTTTGGATATTTTGGGTAGCACCAGTTCAACCCGGCGGTTTTTGCTACGGCCATCAACAGAGTGGTTGCTAGCAACGGGGCGCAACTCACCATAGCCTACCGGCCTAAGCCTACCAGCCGCAGCAGGGCAATGCGCTACAATTTGGGCAAGTACAGATTCAGCCCTCGCCCGCGACAGTTTAAAATTAAAACTTTCACTGCCTACCGAATCAGTATGCCCCTCAACCACCCCCATAACGCTAGGGTTATCGCACATAATCTTAGCTGCAAAGTTAATAGCATCTGAGCCCTTGTCAGCCAAATTGGCTGATTGCGACTCAAACCTTACATCCAAGCGAAAAGACTCAGTTTCACCAGCCAGCGGCAATGCTGCAATATCACCTGCCACATCATCGGCTTCAACACCCAAATCAAAGCCCTTCATCGCTGGCGCTTCAGCAGGACAATAGGCTGACAACTCTTCTTCACGACTCAAATCAAGCTCATTACGGATATCGCTATCAAGGCCTTCTATTTTAAAAGAGCGCAGTAATAGCCCCATACCTGCCAAGGTACGAAGCTTAGCTAATTGCCATTCGTTTCTGGCATTCACCAAGGTTCTTTTAGCTTCAAAGTACTCGTTCTCAGTATCTAGCAAATCCAACAGCGTTCTTTGCCCTATATAGAATTGCTTTTTATAGGCCTCTCTCGCTTTAGCTATGGCGACCACATTGCGCTCTAAATAACCAATCAAGGTCGCTCTACTGCTAATGTCATTATAGGCGATGGACACGGTTTGCCTGACCTCTCGGCACACCCGCTCTCGGTCATCCAGTGAGGCATGATACAAGTGGTTTGATTGCCGTTTTCTAGCGCTATCACTGCCGCCATTATAGAAGTTATAGGTCATCACCAACTCAACCGCCTCTTCATCAAAGCGCCCGTCTATGCCTCTATCATTTTCATCTAATTGCTTGCGAAAGCGCACATCAAACCTAGGGCTCATGGGTGCTTTTTTAGCATTAACATCGGCTCTGGCCGCTCGAATTCGCTCAATCGCCGCATTTAATTGCGGGTTCATGGCAAAGGCTTGGCGCAGGGCATCATAGCGTTTATTAGGAATTAGCCCGACAGGGGTATCGGGTATAGAGAGATTTTCAGAGGGGAATAAGCCGACTAAACGCTGAAAACGCGCCGACACATCATGCAGATTGGTTATCTCGGTTAACAAGTTCGACTCTGACAACGCCAATCTAGCGCCAGCCTGTTCAAGATCAACTCCGCGGCCAACACCCGATTGCGCGCGCTTTTCTATATTGATGTAATATTTTTTATGCTCTTGATGATTGCTTCTCGCCAACGCAACCAATTCCCGCAAGCGAGCCACATCCAAGGCCGCCTGAGAAACCTCTAAGGCGATTTCTTCTGACGCCTGCAGAAACTCATAATAGCGGGCTAGCTTAATATAGCCTTGCTTTGCCACTTCTTGCTTAGTCGCAAAACCGTCAAATAACATTTGCGTAATGGTCAGCCTAGAGCTGCTTGCACTCGATGAGACATTGTCATTTTGAACACTATCGGTGCGCTCACGGCCAATTTCAGCATTAAGATCAACCTTGGGGTAATAACCCCCTTCGGCGGCACGAACGCCTTCAGTGGATGCCGCAAAGGCATGCCAAGATGCTTGTATGGAAGGGTTATTGAGCGCGGCTTCTTCAATAACATCTCGCAATGTTACTTTTTCTGCCGCCACCAGCATGCTAGAAAAAGCCATCAACACTATAGCTCTGAGAATCATATTGCCTTACCCGTTGTTATACTTTGCATGTACATATCTTATATTCTTAATTCTTAATTCTTAATTCTTAATAAAGGCAACAATGTAGATGTAAAGCACGCCGAAAAGCATTCAGTCATATTTTAAACATCGCCATCATGAGAGGCATAGTCAGGATTATTTAGAAGCCTGGACGCGAAAAACCGCTATCCATTAAGCAAAGCCTTAACGACTTATTACGTCTTATTTACGCCTATGCTCATAACAGCGTTAGGACTAGCTGCACCATATACAGCCCCCATAGACTTACGCCCAAGAAATTTATTCTAGCTACACTACTGCTCGGTATCAAGCTTATAACTTTTATAGCACGCTAAAGATACCTGATTCAGCTTATTTAACCGACACAGCCCGCAAACTTATCATCAGCTTCCATAAGCTGGATACGATAGAACTATTTAAACTGTCAGTGCGCATTAATTAGAAGCCCAATACACGTTGCTGCAGCTATACTCGATAAGCATAGCCATCATCATGGATTCACAAGCTAAAACCTCGATGGCTAATTACACGCGGGGAACTCTGTCATAACCTCTTTAAACAACCTACTTAAAGACATACGCGCCTGCACCCTATGCGAACCGCATTTACCCTGCGGAGCTAGGCCAATATTACAAGCACACCGCAACGCCAAAATATTAATTGCGGGGCAGGCGCCTGGCCGCAAGGTGCATGCCTCGGGTATACCCTTTGACGACGCCAGCGGTAAACGCTTACGGGAGTGGTTAGGGGTAAGCAGCGAGCAGTTTTATAACCCCAAACTGTTTGCCATCTTGCCTATGGGATTTTGCTATCCCGGCACGGGTAAGTCGGGCGATTTAGCGCCACGGCCAGAGTGCGCGGCCACATGGCGAGCAGGCTTATTAACACAACTGCCTAATATAGAACTGACATTAGTGCTAGGCCGCTATGCGCTGGCCTACCACCTAATTCACCCCCAGCCCGCCACCACGTTAACCGAGACCGTACAGGGCTGGCGGCAGCATTGGCCGCAACAGCTGCCCCTGCCCCATCCCAGCCCGCGCAATAATATCTGGCTGCGCAGTAACCCCTGGTTTGAGGAGGACGTGTTACCACAACTGAAAAAGCGCGTTAAACAATTACTAAAACCTGCCCCTTAACGGCGATTTGCCGCTACAATAGCCCTTTTTATCAGCCACCTGACAATTACCTAACAACACAATTTAACAATAGACAGCGAGTACATTATGCGAGTTTGCGGCGTAGAACTAACCTCTAGTGAAGCGATTATTTGCCTATTAGGCCAGAATAAAGGCGTCTTTGAAGTCGCCGAATGCCGCCAGCGGATTTTCAGCCTAGCTAAATCCGACAGCACCGAGGCCATACGCGACTTTCAATTTAGCTTTAAAAAGCTGATGGAAGATTACAAAGTAGATGAGATCGCCATCATCGAGCGCGCCCCTAAAGGCAAGCTGGCTGGCAGCGCCATTAGCTTTAAATTTGAGACTGCCATACAGCTAATCGATATGCCGGTAACACTGCTGAACTACAGCACTATCAAAGAGCAGTTAAAGCTCAACCGAATCGCCATAGACTTTAACGGCTTAGGTTTAAAAAAGTTTCAGCAACCAGCCTTTAATGTTGCCTATGCGTATCAAAACCAATTGCTCTACCCAAGCAAAGAAGAGTAATCACCGCGCATAAAAAAAGGCTCTAATAAGAGCCTTTTTTGCGTTTAGCCTAATGCCATAATTTATCGCAGCTGCTTACAACTACTTACAACAACACTAAATGATTAGGCAGTTCATTTTTTTCGCCGCTGGCGGGCGCGCATTGCTTCAGTATTTCGCCACACTGCTCTATACAGCTGATAAACCCTTGCTGGGTATTACCGGTTTTTACCTGTTCGGTAAAGCCATCAATAATACTTTGCCACTGGCTGTTATCCACCTGCAGGGAAATACCTCTATCGGCAATAATTTCCACATAGTGCTCAGCCTGCGAAACAAACACCAACACACCGGTTTCACCCTTAGTATGGTGTAGGTTGTTTTCTAAAAACTGACGCCGCGCCAAACTGGAAGCGCGCCACTGCTTTACTGCCTTGGGCACTAACAGCATTTTTATAGCAGGTATGCGAAAAACTATAGCGGCGCAAGCAAAGCTTATCCATTGCGCCTTGAGTAAATCCAGCCCGTCTAACCACAGCGGCGTAAAACGCAACAATACCGGCACCAACAGCGCCAATAATGCCGCCCACAACGTAGGGATGTAATAATAATTATCCGCCTGTTTGGCCAACACCGTCACTAACTCGGCATCGGTCTGTTGCTCTACCTGATTTATGGCATCGCTAATTTGCGCTAACTGCTGTTCATTTAATGTTTTCATTACCAACCTCCCGAAGCGCCGCCGCCACCAAAACCACCACCGCCACCAGAGAAACCTCCGCCGCCAAAACCACCGCCACCGCCGCCACCAAAGCCACCAGCGCCATAACGGCTACCGTAACGGCTGTTGGTAACACTGCTGGGCAGTATCATGCCTAACATGGGCCAACCGATAATGAGCAAAAATATTATCATCCAAAACTTATCGGTTTTTTTACCGCTGGATGCTTTTTTAGTCATCACATACTTGCCACCCAAGGCTTCAATAATAGCCTTAGCGCCAGCCTGTATACCGCCAGAAAAATCACCGGTTTTAAATGCGGGCCTAATCACCGTGTAAATAATATTGGAGCTGATGGCGTCGGTAAGCTGGCCTTCTAAGCCGTAGCCTACCTCTATGCGAATTTTGCGCTCTTGCTTAGCCACTATTAGCAACACGCCGTTGTCTTTACCCTTTTGACCTATGCCCCAATGGCGACCTAACTGGTGGCCAAAGCTTTCTATATCATTGCCTTGCAAGTCAGGCACGGTTACTACCACCACCTGATTACTGCTGGCTTTGGCGTGGCCGGCCAACAGTGCCGTTAAATTTTGCTCATCAGCGGGATTTAATAAGCCGGCCTTATCCACTACTTGGCCCGTTAACTCGGGAAAGTTAATGTCCCCATAACTCAGCGAGCTAAATATACAGGCAATAAAGAAGGTGCTTAACGTAGTCCAGGCCCGCATCAAAACTTAACCTCAGGGGCTTGTTCAGCTTTTTCAGTGGTTGCTTGGTAAGTGTCTCTTATAGGCATTTCGCTGTATAAGAAGCTATGCCAGATTTTGCCTGGGAAGGTGCGTATTTCGGTGTTGTACTGGCCGACTGACGCGATGTAATCGCGACGCGCCACACTGATACGGTTTTCAGTGCCTTCCAACTGCGACTGTAAAGCCAAAAAGTTTTGATTGGCCTTTAAATCGGGGTAGCGCTCTACTACCACCATTAAACGGCTTAAAGCACTGCTTAATTGACCCTGGGCTTTTTCAAACTGCTGCAGGGCTTGTGGGTTATTAAGCACATCAGCATTCACCTGCATGCTGCCCACTTTCGCTCGTGCCTCAACAACAGCCTGTAAGGTTTCCTTTTCGTGAGAAGCATAGCCTTTAACCGTAGCCACTAGATTGGGCACTAAATCGGCGCGACGCTGGTACTGGTTTTCTACCTGCGCCCAGGTGGCTTTAACCTGCTCATCATAGGTGGGGATATTATTAATACCACAGCCACTCAGTGCCACTAGCATTAATAGCGTTATAATACTGCGTTTTATTACTTGAAAGCGCGTTAATTTGTTCATCAATCCTTCTCACTATAAATAGTATTATGTTCAAGCTATATAACAGCCTGCTGTACGGTAACATTAAATTAGCGTTTAAAAAGGTATAATTTTACTGCCCCTAAAAAATAATACGCTATGCTTAAGAGCATTGCTAAAACTTGACTCACAGCCATATTCACACAGTGTACGGTCCATACTATGCTACTACAAAAATCGTACCTGCTTGCCCCGCTGATTCTCAGTCAAATAGCTTATGCCGCGCCGCTGGAGGAGATAATTGTCACCGCCCAAAAGCGCCCCATCGCCATGCATAAACTAGGTGTAAGCATGCAGGCCATTACCGGCGACCAGCTGGTAGAGCAGCGCATTAGCAACGCCAGCGATGTCTTCAAGCAGCTAAGCAATGTTAGCCTCAACGAGGTGAACCCAGTCAATTCCGGCTTTACCTTGCGCGGCGTGGGCACTAATAACTTTCACGGCAACGTCAACCGCGCGGTAGCTATTTATCAAGATGACATTATTGCCGCCAACCCCTATACCGGTGTGATTAGTTTGTTTGACATGGCCAGAGTCGAAGTCTTGCGGGGGCCACAAAACACCGTGTTTGGCCGCAACGCCATAGGCGGTGTCGTCAACTATATTAGCGCCAAACCCACTACCAATGGAGCCGCAAGCACGGGTTATCTCAACGCCACGGTGGGGGAATACGGCTTATTTTCCAGCCAAGGTGCGCTGGGGTTTGCTATTAACGACAACAACGCCGCGCGGCTGGCTTTTTTTAGCTCGCAGCGCGATGGCCTGTTTCGTAACCAGGCAGCCGGCCGAGAAGGCGAGGAATTGGGCGGCAGCGATAAACATGCCTGGCGCGCACAGTGGCTACATGAGCTCAGCCCAGCCACCAGTATTTTATTGAATTGGCATGGTAGTCGACTGCAAGGCCTAGGCATGGGCAATAAAGCCATAGGCTTGCGCGACCCCAATGACCCCAACAACTCTTGCGCTGACGCTCAACAACACGATTTTGAAAACCGTTCAAACTGCGTGACCGCCAGTGGCAGTAACCCCTCCACCGACGACTGGCATACGCTCTACGATGTCTCACCCGCCGAGCAAGACATTGCCATACAGGGCGGTTTTATCAAATTGGTGCACAGCTGGCCGGAGCTAGAACTCACCAGCATCAGCGCCTTCGATAATACCGACGTCAGCTTTTCTGAAGACCTAGCCGGCGACATCAGCCTGCGCATGGTGGCCTTTCAAGAGTCCGAGTTTGAGCAAATCAGCCACGAGCTGCGCCTAGCCACTAGCCATGAGCAGGCTCTACAGTGGATGGCAGGACTTAATTATTTTAAAGAGGATACGCTGCAAGCCACTAACGTGCGCCGGGTAATTATTGCCAACAACGCACCGATCACCGCCTATAATATTCTCGACCAAGGGAATGAAGAATACTCGGTGTTTACGCAACTCGATTATGCCATCAACAGCAAAACCACTTGGCATGGAGGCTTACGTTATAGCCATGATGAAAAAACCGCCGACTCACACTTTGGTTTAGTACTAACCCCCGAAGCGCTATACCCCGCTGATACCTTTATTAGCCAAGCACTAGTACAGCAGCTTAGCGGCAGCAACCCTGCCGCCTGCCAACCCGGCCAAGTACCCTGCGCATTTAACCTAGACCAGCTCAGCCAACGGCTGGAAGAAGTGGGGGGAAATATCAGCATAGATCACCAGTACAATGATCAGGTACTGCTCTATAGCAGCTATGGCCGTGGTTATAAATCTGGGGGCTTTGACACCCGTGCGCTGGCGGCTTTCGCCGGTACCGCGGATAAGCCCGTAGAGCCCGAGTATTTAGACGCACTTGAATTTGGTTTTAAAACTCGCTCCAATGATAGGCAACTAAGCATTAATGGCGCCCTGTTTTATTACCAATGGCAAGACCTGCAAACCTTTGATGTAGTCAATGGCGCGCCCGGTTTTGTCAACATACCGCAAAGCGACATCTACGGTTTAGAGCTAGAAACCACCTGGCAGGCACCGGCGCAGTGGTTACTACAAGGCTCGGTAGGCTGGCTACACAGCGAAATAAAAGACAGCGGCGACTTAAGCAATATAGATGAAGGCCATAAATTACAAAACACCCCTGAATTCAGCTTTAGCGGTGCCGTTAGCAAAAGCCTCAGCAGCCAACAGGGCATATGGTTTTTCAAAGCCGACGCCCGCTATGTCAGTAGCCAAATAGATAGTCTACGGTTTAGCGACGATGCTTTTTCAAAAAGAAAACGACAATGGTATGTTAATGCCGCCACCAGCTTTAGCCCCCATGACACCGGCCTAACCTTGACACTATGGGCCGACAACCTAACAGAAGAAAAAACCTGCCTGCAAAAAAGTAGCCTAGACAACCCGCTGACAGCATCTGCCACCGACTTAAGCTCTACACTTACTTGCGGCCCCAGCTTAGGGCAACGCCTAGTTGGGCTAAGCATTAACTACCAACATTAATTAGCAGCTTTTTATGACAGAAGACCACACCATCACCACGCTTAATAAAAGCAACATCATTATAGGCACCGCCCTAGGTTGGGCGGGCATACATATAATCACAATGATTGTTCGCTCTCTAAAAATAGGCGCTAATCAGATTTTCACCATTAGCCCTATTACTGTTTTGGTATGCCTACTGCTATGCTATGCACTTAAAAAAGGGCTGTCTGAAAAATGGGTAGCCACACTACTGCTAATCAATATTTCTATACCGCTACTGATATTTTCTTACCACTCTGGCGGATTTAAAGGCCCAGTAATTTATTTAATGAGCATACTGCCCTTAATGGCTTTTTTATTGATTGACAAAAAAATAGGCTGGCTATTTTGCGGCCTAACGATAAGTTTCTTTGCTGTTTTTGCTTATTTAAATTATACAGACTACCCTTTGCCTGAACCAAAAATACAAGGCGGCGCACTCTATATTGCCAGAGCGATCTCCATATCCTTTCTGGTATTTTTAATTAGCTGGATAGGCTGGCTATACCAGAAAACTTACCAGCAATTTATTCAGTCTATAGCAAACAAAAATAGCGAGCTCATCAAAAAAGACGAATACAAATCGCACTTTATTTCACATATGTCGCATGAATTCAGAACACCCCTCACTGCTATTTTAGGGTTTTCTAAGCAGCTACTAAAAATAAAAAAATATCAAAGTAATGGCCGCGAAATAGAAGCACTGAAGGCCATACACCGAGGCGGAAAAAACTTGCTTAGCATGGTCAATAACACTCTGGACATGGCACAAATAGAATCTGGTAATTTAAGCTGCATTAAGTCGCCGCAAAATATCGCCAAACTCGTCAATGACGCAATTGCCGACATTAATATACTCGCGGAAAACAAGCAGTTATCTATTAACATAACTAACTATTTACAATCCGACACATGGGTCAATGCCGACGCCATGAAAATAAAACAAGTCTTCAACAACATAATTGCTAACGCCATTAAATACACCCAGCAAGGGGGCATAGATATCACCCTTAGCCTTTACAGGCTAGGGGATAATAATTATGTTGCTATAGCCATAGCCGATTCAGGGGTGGGTATAGAGGCTGATGAAATTGATGATTTATTTAGCCGCTTTGTACGCTTAAAAAAACATGCTAGCAGCAGCATTGACGGCTCTGGCCTGGGGCTAAGTATTGCCAATGAATTAGTTCAGCTACATGACGGCCATATAGAAATAACCAGCACAGTCAATAAAGGCAGCTGCTTTAGCATCTATTTACCCGTAATAACCAACAACACGGAGCAAGCATGTTAAACATATTGTTGGTAGAGGATAATAAAGAAAACCAATTACTCATCTCATGGATAATTGAAGATGCCGGTTACTCGCTGGATATAGCCGATGACGCCGAAACAGGCTTGGCCAATATGGCGAACAAACATTATGACTTGGTATTAATGGATATTTCTTTACCGGGCATGAATGGTAAAGACGCGGTAAAAATAATTCGCAAAACACCTGCGTATAACGCCATCCCGGTAATTGCCATCACCGCTCATACCTTGCAAAACGAACTCGATGAAATTAACCAATGCGGATTTTCAGCCGTTCAACATAAACCCGTAGACGAAGAGTTACTCTTAAGCACCATTCAAGAGCTCACTCAAGCAAAATAACAAACCCTATAGTAAACACTTAATAACCCTCAGGATACATCATGGCAGCTGCCAGCCTACTCACTCTATTAGACGACATAGCCACACTGTTAGACGATATCGCCTTAATGACAAAAGTGGCTACCCAAAAAACCGCGGGGGTATTAGGTGATGACTTAGCGGTAAATGCCGAGCAGCTTAGCGGCATGCGTGCCAGCCGTGAACTGCCTGTGGTGTGGGCGGTAGCGAAAGGCTCCTTAAAAAATAAATGCATACTAGTGCCTGCCGCACTATTGGTTAGTGCCGTGGCCGCTTGGTTGATTACCCCCATATTAATGTTGGGCGGCGCTTATCTATGTTACGAAGGCTTTGAGAAAATTTGCCACGGCCTACAGCGTAAAAAGCATAAGCTCGCACAAGCACAGGCAGCGAACGCACGCCTGAATAAAGCAGACATGCTCAACTATGAACAAGATAAAATAAAAGGGGCCATACGCACCGACCTCGTACTCTCTGCCGAAATAATTGTGATTGCTCTAGGCACAGTACAAGATGCCGGTTTAGCGATGCAAGCTGTGATTATTAGTACCGTAGCCATAGCCATAACCCTAGGCGTATACGGCTTAGTTGCGGTAATCGTCAAATTAGATGATGCCGGCTTTTATTTACTACAGCAGCAACCACGTTTGAAATACTTAGGGCATTTTTTAGTTAAGTTATCGCCGCTATTAATGCGCAGCTTAACCATAGTCGGTACTGCCGCCATGTTTTTAGTGGGCGGCAGCATTATTATGCACGGCCTACCAGCGCTAGAGCATAGCCTACAGGCTATTAACAGTGGGCTAAATGATTTTTTATGGCCAGTGCTGGCCACAGCTTTGGTAAATTTATTAGTAGGCATGGTGGTGGGCGCAATAACCGTCACACTGTTCGTAGCAGCTCAAAAAATCAGAAGCCCTCGCGAGAGCAAAGGCGCAGTTTAAGGCTACTTGCCCTTAGTAGCCTAAAGCCGCTTTAATCATTTCTAGATGGTTGCGTAACCAGCGCTGATTAATCGGCCCCCAATCAGTAATCTGGTAATGGCCACTTTTATTCGCACCAACAAATTCACAATGTATGTCTATCTCGGCCAAAGCAGCCACAGTATCTTGTGCCGTGCGCCTAGGCATACCGCTGTGGGCGGTAATGGCCGGTATAGTGGCAACACCGCTTTCTATAAGATGTGCGATATACAAGCGGCGATAAAAACTGGTTTTAGTTTTACTGTATGTCATTCCCTAGCCTTATGACCTAAACTTGCTGTATGCGCTAGTAATAGCTTACACACCTTTATGGTTAAACATTCACAAACTGCTATGCTTAGCAATATGCCATCAATAAAAATATAACTCTAAGGAACAGTCATGCCTTACTCGCCAGAAATTATTGCCGAGCTTAATATTTTAGCCCAGTTTAATCTGCACTCTAACCAAGAAGGCATTAAAGTGCATTCGTCGGCAGGACCTGAAGCCATAGCCGCTACCCAGCGACTATTTACTAAAGGCTTAATCACCCAAGACGATGGCGGTTATTTAACCAGCCTAGGGCTTACTGCCTGCGAACACACACAAAATTTATTACAAATTTTAAAACCAAGCTAAGCTCGCGGCAGCTTATTTTTCTGCCGATTCTTTATTAAAACGCTGCTGCCAAAAATCGGCGTTTTTTATGCCTAGGGCTTTAGGATTAAAGCTGTATTTTTTGACTTTTGCTTTTTGCTGGCACTCGTAATCTTTTAAAGCTTTCATGGCAGGTTTGGCGATAAAGAAAATAATTATAATCCCCGTTATATTCAACCAAGCCATTAAGCCCACACCCACATCACCTAAAGCCCAAGCCAGATTAGCAGTTTTGACCGTTCCGTAAAGAGTCGAGGCTATCACCACCAGTTTTAGCAACAGCTTTAAACCCTTGAGTTTTACGTGACGCTGTAAATAGCTGACATTGGTTTCGGCTATATAGTAATAAGCCAAAATCGTAGTGAAGGAGAAGAAAAACAAAGCCATGGCAACAAAGGGGTTACCTACCCCAGGGAGCACACTCTCTACTGCAGCCTGAGTATAGGCTGGGCTATTTGCCGCTATGTCAGCGGCTATATTGCTGACTAGGAAAGTGTCACCCGGGCCGTGCACATTGTAGGCGCCGGTAATTAAAATCATAAAAGCGGTGGCCGAGCAAACAAACAAGGTATCTATATACACAGCAAAGGCCTGCACCAAGCCCTGCTGTGCCGGGTGCCGCACTTCGGCGGCAGCCCCTGCATGTGGCCCCATGCCTTGGCCGGCTTCGTTAGAATACACGCCACGTTTAACCCCCCAGCCTATAGCCGCACCTACACCCGCCATAGGGGTAAAGGCATCGCTCATTATCATGCTGAAAATAGCAGGTAGCTGCTCAATATTTAAGGCAATAATCGTGCAGGCTAATATGATGTAACTGAGCGCCATAAAGGGCACCACAAACTGGGTAAAGTGGGCGATACGCTTAACGCCACCAAAAATAATAAAACCCAGCATAAATACGATTAACACACCGGTTAAGCTTTTCGCCACACTCAACTCGCCCAGCACGCTATTAAAGGTTTGTCCGGCACCAAAGGCTATATCCACGGCATTGCCTATGCTATTGGATTGCACGCCGGGCATTAAAATACCGCAGGCAATAATAGTCACTATGGCAAACAACCAAGCATACCAAGTTTGGCCCGTGGCCTTTTCTATATAGTAAGCGGGGCCGCCTCGGTACTGGCCTTCAAACTCTTCCTTGTAAATTTGCCCTAGGGTGCATTCTATATAAGAGGTGGCCGCTCCTAAGAAGGCTACCATCCACATCCAAAACACAGCACCGGGGCCACCAAAGCCTATGGCGGCGGCCACCCCGGCGATATTGCCTGTGCCTACTCGCCCTGATAAGGAAACCGTTAGAGCCTGAAAAGACGAGATACCCTTGGCGGAGCTATGGCCGGTAACCAATAAGCGCGCCATTTCGGCAAGCTGCCTGACCTGCACAAAGCGTGTCATAATCGAGAAAAATAAACCTGCACCCAGGCAGAGATAAATCAGTGCGGGGCTCCAGATAACGGCATTCAGCCCATCAACAAAGTCTTGCATACGGATTCCAATCGTGTCGTTGTTATTATTGTTAGCCATGTCACGCAGCTATAGGCAAACGCTACACAGCCGAGGCAATGAAGTAAAGTCTGGAATAGCAAGTATCTATCGATTACTACTGCCAAGCCGCCAGTTTAGCTGAGTTTTACTCTACCGCCATACGACAGTGCTTTAGGGCCTGTACAATGTATTTTTCAATACTGGATACCGACACCTTTTTAGCCTCAGCAATTTCACTGTAGCTATAGCCTTTAATGCGCTGCCACAGCAACGCCTGGCTGCAATTAATGGGTAAGCTACTCAATGCCTGCTGCAGCGCTTGCAGCTGCTTTTCTGCTGCTAGTATGCGCTCTGGTGCGCAATAGTCAGTAAGCTCCGAGCTATCAACGGCCGCCAGCTTATCGTATTCACCATTAATAAAATTGCGGTGTAGCCTTTTCTTTCTAAGCTGATCTACCAACAAATTGCTTGCCGTTTGATACAAATAAGCGCTGGGGGTATTAAGCTCACCCCTGTCTAATAGCGGCTTAACCCGTATAAACGCTGCCTGGCTGATATCTTCAGCATCTTCTTTGTTTTGACCTTTAGCCATTAAAAAACCTATAAGCTTATCGCGCTGCGCACGGTATAAATCACAAAAATCTATACGCCTATGGGCTGAATTAAGCTGATAAACCACCGCTAGGGCGATGGCGGGTTGGTCGTTATTACTTGGGGTGGGATTCGCTTCCTGCGGCATGCACTGCTTCTGATTCGCTACTGCCATGGATAGACCTATTATTGTTTTTTTAGTTAGGGCTTACATACACAGCAAATTCTACGACTACCTCTTGCCAGTATGAATGCACAATCTGTTAGATTTTAAAGTGAGTACCTAGCAAATTGTTTGGCTAATTAGCAATTTGATAAGATCTTGATAAAGCTCTGCCATAACGAAATTTCGTCTAATTATTAGCCTTTATTCCCCTACGCCGGCATGCCATTATTGGCCGTGCAAATAACAATAATAACGTCATAAAAGAGGCCAAAATGCCCGCTAGCCACCATGAAAACGCCTTACAACTACTAGGCAATCAGCAATATGCCGAGGCCGAACAGCTATTGCGTAAGCACCTACAGCTCAACCGCGACGACCACATAGCCCTCACTCTTCTGGGCCACAGCCTAATTAGGCAGCAGCGCATAGAGGGTGCAATTGCCGTGTTTAAGCAGGTGTGCGAACTCAAGCCCCAGCTGGCCGATGCCCACGGTAATTTGGGCTTAGCCCTGCAACAGCTGCAACATTTTGACGAGGCCATAACCGCCCTTAACAAAGCGGTGGCTCTGGATGACAATTACCACGAAGCGTGGAGTACCTTGGGTAATATTTTGATGCATCAAGGCCAGCAGCAAGCAGGCGCCGCCGCCCTCATACACGCCGAGCTATGCGACCCCTTTGCCCCACAAATAGCCAAGATTGGCCAGGCTATGAGCGCCAAGGATTACCCCCTAGCCGAGCGCGGCTGCCGTGAGATATTACAACGTCACAGCCACCACCCCGGCGCCATAAGCATTTTGGCGCAGCTGGCCACGCAGCAAAAACAATGGCTGGCGGCCGAGCAAATGCTACAGCAAGCCTTAGACTACTCACCCTATAACTTAGGCCTATGGCACAAGCTAGCCGATGTTTCATCGCATGCCGGCAAGCACGAGCAGCGCGTGTATGCCGCCCAGCAGTGTGTCAACATTTCTCCAGACAAGGCCCATTTAGAATCTATTCTAGGCAGCAGCTTGGCCCACGCCGGGCAATATCAACAAGCACTGGCGGCTTATGATAGCGCCGCGCAATTAGATCCGGCCGATGCCAATATACAAGTACAGCGTGGCCATATATTAAAAACCTTAGGCCGGCGCGATGCGGCTATTGCCGCCTTTAGGCACAGTATTCAACTACGCACACAAAATGGTGTGGCCTACTGGGCACTGGCCGACTTTAAAAACTTTGATTTTAGCGATGCTGACTTAAGCGCCATGCAAGCCATTGCCAGCGATGAAAGCGCGCCCGCCGAACACCGTTCGCAGGCAGGCTTTGCCCTGGCCAATGCCCTAGAGCGACAAGGTGAATACCAGGCTGCCTTTGAACACTACCTACAGGCCAACCACTTACGGCCCGATGCCTACTTTAATGCGGAGCAATTTCAAAAACACTCACAAGAGGGGCGCGAATTATTTAACTATGAGTTATTACAGCCACCCTCAGGTTTCAGCCATGACGGCCCACGCCCTATTTTTATCGTAGGGTTGCCGCGCTCAGGCTCTACATTAATAGAGCAAATTTTAGCTAGCCACTCTGTCATAGAAGGCACCATGGAGTTACCCAACTTGCCACGGGTTATGGAAACGCTGTATCAAGAAAGCTTGCCTAGTGGCCTAAGCATAGAAAATTTTATTAAAGCCATGCCGCCAGAACACCGAGCAGCCTATGGCAAGAAATATTTAGACGACACCGCTATTTTTAGAAAAGGCGCACCTTACTTTATAGACAAGCTGCCCCCTAACTTTCGCTTAATCGGTTTTATTCACCTCATCTTACCTGAGGCGATTATTATTGATGCCCGACGCCACCCCTTAGACACAGGGCTGAGCGCCTTTAAACAACACTTTGCCGCCGGCCACGAGTTTAGCTACAACCTTAAAAACATAGGCTGCTATTACAATGAATACCTCAACATGATGGACCACTGGGATACCGTATTACCCGGCAAAGTCTACTGCCAGCACTATAGCAAGATGATAAACAACACCGAGCAAAGCGTCAGGCAGCTACTCGCGCATTGCGGGGTAGCTTTTGAACAACAGTGCTTGGATTTTCATAACAACAAACGCGCCGTGCACACCGCAAGTAGTGAGCAGGTAAGGCAGCCTATTTATAAAACAGGATTAGGACACTGGAAAAACTTTGAGCCGTGGTTAACGCCTTTAATCGACAGCTTAGGCGAAAAAACGTTAGCTAGATTTTAATTTTATTCCTACAGCACAACATTCTCTACAGCAACGAAAAACGGCGAGCTTAGCTCGCCGTTTTTTATAAAAAAATTAACACTTAATAGCTGAAGTCCATACGCAGCGTAATGGTACGTTCTCGGCCATAATAAACGTATTGTTCTAGCCCAGAGTCTGGGCTGTTCAAACGTGAACTTTTATACTCTGTAAACTCTTCATTGAAAAGATTGCTAACATGAACGCTTACCGTAGCATGTTCGTTAGCGCTTACCGAACCTGAAAGATCCCAGGTAGTGTAGGAGTCTGATACATCTTGATCCAACGCTCTAAAGTGCGATTTATATTCACCGTAGCCCGCTGCAGACAAGCGCAAACTAGAGTCTTTCTCAAATACCGAAAACTCATAATCTAGCGCCGCATACCAGTTGTAATCAGGTACCATGGTCATATCATCACCTTTTTCAGCCGCTAGCCAAGGGGCGTCAGCCGAGAGCTCTGAATTGGTTTTTGAATAATTAAAGGTGCCGGTTAACTGTTCGGAGATCATCCATGTTGTTTCAATTTCGAAACCCTCAGACTTCGCTTGGGCAGCATTACCGTAATAAGAGAAACCACAGGTAGCCATGTAAACATCCGTCTGCACATCATCCCAATCAATTCTATAGAGTGCCGCACTCACACTTAACCGCTTATCCAAAAACAGGCCCTTAAGACCAATCTCTTGGTTTTCTATAGTGTCACTGCCATAGACCGGCTTGAAATATTGCGCGGCAGGATCAGCTCTACAGCTTTGCGGGACATCGGATGTACTACTGCCACCTGGTCGATAACCTTCAGAGTATAAGTAATACACCGATATATCTTCTTCAGGGCGATAGGACACACTATATTTCTGCCTATTGCCATCTGCACTATCCTTAGTTGTAGTCACTGCGCCGTCTTTGCCAACCCAAATACCTGTCTCAATTGACTGCTCTTCCCACTCAAAGTCAAAGAAGCGAACACCACCAGTGAACTCAAATTCACCCACTGAGGTATCAAGCGTATAACTCAACTCACCAAAAAAAGCGGTTTCCTTCAGCTCATCTTTAACGGTGTTAAGGTTGTAGTTTTTAGTTGGGTCACCGTATAAAGATTGCCCTAATTGACCAATCGTTTGCGGGTTACCATCGCTGTCATCCCAGATATAGCCCCAGTAATTACTGCCCCATAATGCCGATGTGATAGCTAGCGCCTCTGGCGTACCTTCGTGGTATTGGAACTGCCTATCGGGGGTGTTACCTAGCTTACTTTCGTCATAATAAAAGCCCACTGTCCAATCAAAAGGACTGTCTTCATCAATAGACTGAAAGCGCAATTCATGAGTAATACGTTCACCGGCAGGCATATCAGCACCAGTAGCATCATCGAAATCGCGATTGATAATCCAAGTCTTCACTAAGTCGCCGGTATCACTGCGGCTCCAGTTATCCAACCCTTGGTCTGTTTTATCACGCCACGAACCGACATAAGTCAAAGCACCAATACCGGCAACATTATCGTGGGTGAAGTTAATATTTATCATATCAACTTCATCTTCTTCCCACTCATCCACTCTTTCCCAAATAGTGAATTTATCTGGCTGACCTCGGCCCAAGGTTGATGGCTGACGACAATCAGGGCGTGATTGCCCTGCATCACAACTGCCACCGTAATAATCTATAACCACGTCGTAGCCACTCATTGCAGCAGGGTTAGGCGTTAACTCAGCGGTATAATAGTTAGCAGGAGCCGAGGCATCGCTATATTTAAAACCTTCCTCATACTCTTCTGAGTGGGTATAGCCCACAATTAATTGCGCATCTTCATTGATGTTCCACAACATTTGGGCCCGCAGCCAACTATCTTCATCGTAGCCAGTATTACCCGTCGCAGCATTTTCAATTTTACCCGGCTCATAGCTAGCATTTGCAACTAGACGCATAGCAACATTATCAGTGATAGGTACGTTGACACCTAGATAAGCACGATTGCCAGTGCCTTCAACATTTTTCTCTTTGCTGACCTGTATAGATCCAAATATTTCAAATTCCTCGGTAGAGGGCTTATTAGTAATAACCTGCACTGTGCCGCCTATAGCATTTGACCCCCATAATGTACCTTGCGGGCCACGCAATACCTCAACGCGCTCAGTGTCGTACAGATCGCTAAAATTAAATGGCACGCCATCATAAAAAGTTGTCGTGGTACCAGGAGAGCTATCATTGCCACCACTCAGCCCCCTTAAAATAAGTTGTTCGCCTGTGGTCGCACCACCGGCAACTGTGCGGAAAAAATCTTCTTTCTTGATGAGATTACGTTTTTGAATATCTACCTGCCCAATCGTACTAATATTCATGGGTACTTCTATTAAGGTCTCGTCTCTCTTCCTAGCTGACACGATCACCTCTTCCAGCTGCATCTTTTTATCTTCGGCAAAGCTAGGCAAGCTGGCCCCGCCGGCTGCCACTAGGCTGGTTGCAATAACAGCTCGCACCGCCGCGCTTATGGTTGTTGTCTTCATAAAGTCCCCTTGACACTATTTTTATAGAGTTATGTGTTGGAGCCCCTAACCCGTACCCACTCCATAGATAAACAGCCACGCGAGCTGAGCGAGATAGAGGCTCCTTAGCTACTTGACGAGCCGGGGTGAAAACACCGCAAGGTTATTTTAAAAAATGACTAACAAAAACCAATAGGGGTGAAAGCCTGCGAGGAAGTACGATGCTGATAGAAGAAAAGGAAATAAAAAAGAAAACCCATAGCAAATTATTCATTTTGCTATGGGTTTTTATCGTTAGAAAGGAGCCGCCTTATAGGCCGTACTTAATAAGGCACGAAGTCCACGGAGTAATTAACCGTAGTCGCCAACACTTGCTCGGCCCCAAAGTTGATTAGCCTAAGCCTAGACAGGATTTTTTTATTGAGGGCATCATCCCCTAACTCACTGGAGACCAGCTTCAGGCCGGTAATTTGGCCGCTGGGGGCTATCACCATTTCAAAGACAAAACGACCCTGTAGGCTGGGGTCTGAACGCAATGCGCGATTATAAATAGAGAACAAACGGCTTTTGTTTTTATCCATGACCCGGCGTATAGATTCATCACTACGGCCCGAGGCTTGCACCGCCCCTGCTTTGGCTTGCTCACTCACCGCCACGGCATCGGCATTATCGACCTTAGTGGTTGTGCGCCCCGATAAGGCGGCGCCACCGGTGTTGCGGCTGAGTTTAGCAGTGGCTATGCCACCACTACCTTGGGCGGCCTTGCCGGTAATCACTGAGCGCTCCACCTTGGCCGCACTTTGTTCGCCACTACTAACCGGAGCATTGTTAAGGTTTTGCACGTCCAAGCTGTCGCGCATATCCATTAAATCATCTTGAAAAGCTAGCAAGCCTGACACCTGCGCTTGATCACGCGCTTGTTTAACCTCGTCTACCACTTTGGTTTTTAGCTGCGGCTTTTCTTTCGCGACTTCTTTAGGTTTAGGCTGCTCTTTTTTAGGCTCAGGTTTTTTCGGCTTGGGCTTAACTACAGGAGGCGGCGGCGGTGGCAGCTCCTTTTTCTCCATAATCACTTGCGCCAATTGCGGTGGCAGCGCTTCTTTTTTCTCGCGGCTAATTTCTGGCACCGGCATAAAGGGCACTATCACGGCCACAATACACAGGGCAATAAGACCGTTGCGCACAAAGCGTATAAAACGGGCATCATCTGCCTCGGTGGCTGACCAGGGTAATTGCAGCTCTGGGCCTGTCATCATCATTGCGCTCATTAACCCTCCACCTCGCTGCCTTCGGCAGCCGACGCGGTAGGCGCAATATGGCTAACGGCTAGATTAATATCGCGATAATCCTGTGCTGAGCAGGTAGTCATTATTTTTTTCAGCAAAGTGTAAGGCATTTCTTCATCGCCCATAATAATTACCGCACGGCCTAGTTTTTTCTCTCGCTCGCTGGTAGTTACCCGACGCTGCGCTTGGTATTGCAGCTCTTTTGCTAAAGCGTCTATAGTCGCGTCATTGATACTGTCATCAGCATTAAACGCCGCACCCAAGCGCTGGCCCTGCATAATAATATCTTTATCGGTGATTTTTATGGTGAGGCTAAGCTCTGGTTTTTTCTCGGCGGTAGATTCGGGTAGGCTGATATTTTTATCGCTGGATAACACCTCAACATCACCACTATTCACCATTAAGAAAAACACCAAAATGGTAAAAATATCCATTAGCGATACTAGGTTTAACTTGGGCTGGACGCTGTGACGCTTGTGGTTTCTTGCCATGCGCTTAGCGCGTAGGGAACTTTTCACGAGTCACCTCCCGCAGCTGCAGCTTCTGTTGCGCTAACGGGCGCATCGCCAAAGGAAATATCGGGAAACAAGGCCGCATCAACTACCGATGCTGCCACCACCGCTTGATAGGAGCGCACGGTGTCCATAGTACTGATAATAGTTTGGTAATGGGTATCGGGCTCTGACAGTATGGTGATATTTTTTCTGTCTATGCCATTTTCTCGCAACTGACGTTTAACTTCCTGCAGGGTGAGGCTTAATAAAGCAAAGTCGTGCTCACCGCCTTCACCTTTACTAATTTTTTTAACGGGTACACCTTGCGGGTAATTAATCAGTAAATAGTCCTGTCTTATCAGCAGCTCTACTTGGTGGTTTTTTTCATTATTCGCCGCTTCATTTAAAGCAGACTCGGGCAATTTAACATCCACCACCGTAATTTGTGAAAACACCATACCCAGCAACAGCACTGGCACCAGCACTATCATTAGGTTCATAAAGGCAGTGATATCGAGTTCGGCATCCTCGATTTTTTTACGCCTGAATTTTCTCATCATGAAAAACTCTTATTGTCAGGCTTATTTATTATCAACTTGGCGGGTGCGTACCACTTGCTTATTGCCTAGAGCATTTAACACTTTCACCCCAGCCATTTCTAAGCTATCGACTATCTCAGAGGTTTTGGTTTGCAGCAGGCTATGAAACAACAATAGGGGAATCGCCGAAATCAAACCGAAGGCCGTAGTGTTCATAGCCACCGAAATACTATTGGATAATAAGGTGGCTTTTTCAGCTGGGTCGGCATTGGCCACCGCGCTAAAGGCTGCAATTAGACCGATGATAGTACCTAACAGGCCCAGCAAGGTTGAGATATTTGCGAGGGTAGCCAAATAGGGCGTACGCTTTTCTAAGCGAGGTAGCGCCTCCATAATGCCCTCTTCCATAGCGTATTCCACATCATCGCGACGGTTGCTGGTGCTAAAGCGCGCCAAGCCCGCGCCCACAATCCTATACATAGGCACACTAGACTTCTTAGAGACCTCAACAATTTTGCCGTACTCGCCTTTATTTAGCGCCGGCAACAATTGCCCAAAGGCTTTTTTATTGGCAGACTTAGCCGCGGTGAGTACCAGCCAACGCTCTAGCGTTATGACCAGCCCTATCACTAACACCACCGCTATAGGGTACATAAAGGCCCCGCCGGTTTGGAAAAAACGTAACATTGTCTCTAACATATCCATGATCAATCCTATTGTGACTATCGCTATCGCCCAACAAGCGACTTGTGACACTCGCTAGGCTTTTTTTGATTATATGGTTTAAATTATTAAAAAAGAGCCGCTAAAACTCCACCGCTATTTGTTAAAACTGCCAACTCCATAGTATTTTATGGGCTTTTAGCCGCCGCTTTGTCGGCCAATTGCTGACGAAAACGCATCTCCCGTAAAAACTCTTCCCTATCAATATTACTAAACACCTCGGTGGTTATACCTTGCATAGGCTGGTAATTAAGCTGCACCCTATCGGCTTTTTGCCAAGGCATAATATATAACACTTTCGGTTGCTCTTGGTTACCCTTTACCGTGCTTTGCAATGTCACCACCGGCTGTTGAGCCTGTAGCGTTAAGGGCAGCAGCAACAGTAAACAGATTAGCGTGTAATATTTCATCCCGCCTGCTCCTGTTTTTGTAAACGCCGTTCTATATCGATCACCCAACCCTGCACTTGCTTATAGGCTTTATCCGCGACAAAAGGCTGCGGCGTTTGTTCGCGCAACTGTAAGTACTGTTGGTAGTGCTGCTGGGCATCGGCCAAGCGCCCCATATATAATTCATACAGAATACCTAGGTTGCGATGGCTATCAGCATCGTGTTGCCAAACCGCTAAGGCTTTTTGATAAGCCTTTTCTGCCTCGGTAAAACGGCCCTGCTGCCTTAGAAAAATTGCGTAACGGTTATAGGCGGTTAAATTATAGGCATTGACCTGTAAGGCCTTGCGGTAATATTGCTCGGCCAGCTCTAACTGGCCCAACTGCTCAGCCACTACCGCCCTATTAACAACGGGGCCTGAGTATTGTGGGTAGTGCTGCATAATCCAGCTTAGGTGCTGCTCAGCCTGTTGCCACTGCTGCGCTTGCATGGCCTCACGGGCATCGGCAAAATAACGCTTAGCTTCGCTGGCCACCGGCTTGGCATTTTGCTGATAGGGGCTGATTAACACGGCTGCTGTGGGCTCGGACTCTGTTCCAGGCTTTTCTATGGACGTGCTACAGGCTGTTATCAATAAGGCCAGCAACAGGGCGCTAACATTACGTAATATAGTCATTAGTAAATATCCTCCATTGAATTTTTAACACTTTCTTCCTTGTTGTAACGGGCGGGTAGTAACTTCCTTAAGGCGGTAAAGCTCTCTTTTACCCAGTCGTCGTAAATATTGTTCCAACTATTTTGTATGTTTTGCTCATGTATGGCTATGGCCTTTTCTTCAAAGGGATAGGCCTGCTCCTCTAATAAAATCTCATATTGTTCTAATGCTAGTTCATCTAAGTTATCCGGCCGCTCTGAGTTTATTAAGTCGCGGCTAAGCTGACCATAAACCGCGGCTAAACGATATAACGACAAAGTAGCAAAATCTGCCACGCCGTATTGCGCTGTTTGTTGGTAGCGCTGCAAGGCTAAGTTTAAGGCTTGCTTCTTTTTTTGCAGTGACTTTTTAATAGGCAGCGTAAGCTTAATCTCTTTAAAGGACTGATAGGCGTCATCGGCAAAGACACTAGAGGCCATGGCCGCCAAATAACGCGAACGCTCGCTGCGCTGCTGCTCATCGGCTTGCATTAATCGCTTTAACCAAAAGCGTCGTTTGTCATCCTCAGCTTCCGCAAAATATAACTCATTGAGTTTATTCATGGCCTCTAAATTAATATCAAAAGGCTGTTTATAGTTATGGGCGTAGTCGCGGTAATAGCTAATAGCCTGGCTGCTGTTACCTGCTTTTTCATAAAGCTCTGCCGTTAAGTAAAGTAGCTGCGCTTTTTTTACGGGATCTTGTTCACTTCGGTAAACCCCTGCCAGCTCATCGGCCGCCAAGCCCCACTGCTCCGTCTCTTGATAAATTACCGCCAGTGTCGCACCCATACCAGCAGTTAAGGAGTGCTGTGGATAGCGCTGGCGAAAATCCAATAATAAGTCTGCTGCCTTATCCCAAGCTTTAATCGCATAATAACTACTGGCGGCATCAAATTGGGCATTAACCCGTATGCTGCTAGCAGGTGCTTTATTCATCACGCGAGTGAAGTGCTGTGCCGCCAATAAGTGCTGATTACTGGCTAGTGCCAGCTCCCCTTGCTTATAGATGCTGGCGGCATAGCGCTCGTTCAGCGCCTGTAAGCGTTTATCTTTGGGCGGCAACAGTGCTAACACTTCGCTATAACTGGTTTCGGCATAAAAATAATCTTGGGTATCAAAGGCGCTTTGTGCGATTACCAGCCAGGCCGACATTGTAATACTGTTATCAGCCGTTGCTCGGTATAAAGCATTACCCGGCGTTAAGGCACTGGCGCTGATGATAGCTTTCTCATAAAGCCCTAATCCTAATTGCGCTTGCGCGCTATTTATTTGTATGGCCGGGCTGCGGCTATCGCCGGGGAAGGCTTGAGTAAAACGTAAACTGCTATCTATTTTAGCTAGGCTGATATTATCTTGGGTAATTTTATAGCTGGGGTCGTCCTGCACCGGCAGCGGTAAATGATCGTAGCTGAGTATGGCGGCATAGCCGGCCTCTGCAGCTTTTGCGCTGTGGCTATAGTGATAAGCCACACGCTCGTAGCTTTCTATAGCCGCCTGGTAACTACCCGACTCATATTGGGTTTCAGCCAATAAAAATAACATATCGGCCGCCAGCTCATGACGCGGAAAGCTCGCTACAAACAACGCGTAGTAATATGCCGCTTGTTGATAGTGCTGCCGTTGCTGGGCGATTTGTTTTTTATCGATCTTCTTATCCACCTGTTGCGCCAGAGTGTGATAGTAAGACGCTAACTCGGTAATATAATTTTGCAGGCTATCATCTATAGCCGTTTTAATATCCGCACTGCGAGTTTGCCAATAGGGCTTGTCGTGTTGGTTATCTGCCACAAAATTAATTTTGCTCTGTAGTACTTCTTGTTTAAAACCACCCTGTTGGTACACCTCTATTTGCGCTATTTGATAGCGATACCGTTGATCTGCCTGCGGGTAGCGTTCAACAAAAGCTTGGTAGCTGTCGGCACTGTCTTTATAGCGCTGTAGGTTTAAATAATAACTCGCTAAGCTTTGGTATAGCTGCGCGGCATAGCGTCGCTCACCCATGCTATCTAAGGTTTGGTTTAAACTTTCTACACCTTCTAAAGTAGAAAAGCTGACGCTAAGCATGCGCAGGCTATCGTTAACTATTTCTTGGTCGCCACGTTCACGGGCAACAGCCTCAGCAGAGTGCAGCAGCATCAGGTCCAGCGTTAGCATAAAATTTTCTATGGCATAGTCGTAATGAGCCGCTTTAAAATATGACCAGGCCAACATATAGTGCGAGTTTTGGTAATACAGGCCCTCGCCTCTGGCGATAACATGCTTGTAACTCTGTGCAGCTTCTTTATATTTACCTGCTGAAAAATAACTTTCCGCTAAGCGAAACTGTGACTCCACATAACGCGCTGAATCTTGGTGCTCACCCACCAAACCCGTCAAAATAGCCAGCGACTTGTCTTGCTCGCCGTTCATCTCATGGGCTCTAGCTAGTTGGTAGAGGTGCTGATCGGTATTGGCGTCATCAGGGTTATCTGCTAATAGAGCTTCATATGCAGCAACGGTGGCGGCAAATAATTTCTGTTCGCTGCCGGTGCTTTCCGCTAACAGCTCTTCGCTGCGCAACATTTCTATACCGGCCAAGCGGCTATTCACTTGCCGCCTCACTTCTTGATCGTCACTGGCCTTTAGTGCCGCCAAATATAAATCACGTAGTTCATTGAGGTTAGCGCTGGGCAACTGCTGACTTTTTACTGGTAAATAGGCAGGCTGCAAGTCCGCCAGGGTAGCCGTTTTTTCTGTGGGGCCACTGCCAAACATCGAGCATGCAGACAGCGAGAGGCTAAGCACTATTAGTGATAATCTATTCATCGCCAACACCCGACTGCTGTGCCGCGGGCTGGCTAGCCTGCTGATAACTACCCAAATCGTATAGCCTAGCCACAGCTAGAGTTGCTCTGGCCAAATATTTCTGCAACTGCTGTTTTTGCTGGGTCAGCTCGTTGATGGCTGAGATTCGAATAGTCTCGCTGGTTATGGCTAACTGCTTATCTATTTGTACTTGCTGCTGTACTAAACGTTGTTGCAGTTGCTGTAATCTAGATTGAAAAAGTGATTGTGATTTACCATTAACCGCCGCCTGTAAATTATCGATAGTATTTTGAGTGACGGCTAAGTGCGTATCTAATGCCGCTATAGCCTTGTTTAATTGCCAATGGTTATCGGCATAGCGCTCTTCACTGCGCCACAGCAAAATATCTTCATAACGACTAAGTAAGGCTTGCTCCGTATTCAGATTCTGCCCCTGTTGGCTGAGGTGTGCTATCCGGCCATAAGCCTGATCAACTCTTCGCCATAACTCAAAATCATCACCTTGCGCTAAGCTACGCGCCGGATCAGCGGCTTCTGCTTGCTGTAACTTTTCTGCCAAGGTTTTACGCAACTGTAGTAACTGCTGATACTGATTTTGATATTTTCTTAATTGGCCGCCTTCGGTGAGTTGCTGCCAGTAGTGCTGCTGCTCGTTATCTACAGCTAATAAATTCTCATGCCTTGCCGTCATTTCTAGCACATTTTTTTGTAACACGGTCAAATCATAGTAATCGCGCAGTTTCGCTTGAAAGCTATGTTTAGCAATTAAGTGGGTAATATAAATCGTGTTGTTATCTATAGGGGGCAGTTCACGCTTGGACAACCAGCTTTGATTTAACCCCGTTAAGGAAAATAATTGCCCCAAAGGCTGCTCAGAAAATAAAGTGATCGCCTCGCTCAGCTTGCTAATTTCCTGCTGATAGGACTGCGCCGCCTGTTGATATTCTTGTAATGCTTCGGTTAAACCGCCCAGCTGCTCATAGGCATAGGGCAGGGCCAACATCACCTCTTGTACGGCGGGCAATAATAGTGACTGTTTTCTTAGGGCCTGCCAAGGTGCTAAGGCTTGTTGATAATTTTCGCGCTCACTTTCGGCCAAGCCATATCCCAACAGCGCTTTATCAACCACCAAGCTGTTTAAACTCACACGCCTAAAGGCCACAACCGCCTTTGGGTAATTTTGCTGCGCCATATAGGCATAGCCTGCGGCGGTGTTAGCTTTATCTCTTAGCGCCTGCTCACCCTCATGCCCTAGCATTAAACGTTGCGCTTGCTCGAAAGCCTCACTGGCTTTTGACCATTGCTGCTGTGCCGCATAGGCAGAACCTAAATTAAAATAATAATAAGGCCAATAGATAGACAGCTCAGGCACCGCCAGCATAGTTTGCCGCGATTGCGCCACGTCACCTTGCGCCAGCAACATAGTGGCCTGTAAATACTGCGCTTGTATTTGTAAGCTTGAAGGTTGATCGCTAGTAAAAAATCCGCTGGTTTTTTGCTGACTAATATAGTCCAACAATTTTATCGCTCGGGGATAATCGCCCTGCTGGTAGACTAATTTTCCCAAATAAAACCAGGCTTTATTTTTTTGCTGTTCATCCAACACTATGGTATCAGCGTGCGCTGGTTTAGCGCTTAGTAAACGGCTAAAAATAGCTTCGGCTTGCTTATCTAAACCGTAAGATAAACTAATACCGCCTTTTAACAATTCGGCATTGGTTTGGTGATTAGGCAGGGCTTGCAACTGCTGTGCTGAAATTAACTCCAGCAGAGCGTTAAAATAATCTTCTTGATAAAAGTGATACAGTGCCACGCCATAGCGTAAGTCTTTAACAGTTTCGGCTTGCAGGGCAAAGGGGGCAGACAATAAAAATCCGGCCGCACAATAGCGAACCGTTTTAGTGATACGTTTGACTAACTTAATTATTTTCAACGATTTAACTACCACTCTTTGACAACAAATTCCGGTTGTTGCAAGGCCGTTAAATCGACAATTTTCAGCTCCAGATGTTTGGCGTCACTGTCTTTGTTAAAAGTTATGTCGGTAGCACGCCGAAAGTTTTCACCCAGGGGGCCAAAGCCGGTAAATACCGCTACCACTTCGTGCTCGCCGCTGCGTACATTACCTTGATATAAACGCTGAATGGCACCGCGGCGCAAAGCATCGACTTGCTTATCGGTATACAAATAAGAGGACACCATTTCGCCATCCACCATAAGCTTAACGGCGTCTAGTTTAAAATACTCGCCTACATCTAACGACACATAAACCGACAACTGTGTTTCAGCGGGGAACAGTAACTCTTCTTCTAAAATAAACAGGTCTTTATTAAGTTCCAGCACCTGCTCTTTAATACTTTGCACATCGTCCACCAAGGCCTGCGGCGACTGCGCAAAAACTGCACTATTTGAAAGTACCACTAAGCTAAAAAGCCAGCAGACGCTGGCCTTGCTGGCTACTTTATTACCTAAGAAACTGAACATAGGATAAAAACCCTGTTTGTTATTATCGAGTTACACCGGCGGGGTTATATAACCACCGGACACACTGGCTAAGGGCTGAAACGCAGTATAGCGCTTACGCTCATCTACCGTTGCCCCTAAGCTCTGGCTGGGGAAGTACCCGGCATTGGCAAAGCTGGTTTCTTCGCCGTGTAAGGCCATGTAGTTCAGTATGACGGTTTCTACCAAAAGATTCACGCTGTTTGCTGCCGGCGTGGCACCGGTTTCTACCGAAGCATCAGAGCGCATCCAGCCTAGCTGTTGATGCATCAATGGATTGCTGGGCATTTGATCTAACAGGGCGGGTCTGCCGCCGACAGGATCTATCACCAAAAAGAAGGAGGCTCCGGTAGAGGAGTTATCCCCTGTCCACACGCCCTTCTCTATACCGTTAACCATTTCTATCATGCCATTACTGGCCACTGAGCCATCGCTGAACACATAAATCATTAACGGGGTATTTTTTTGCATGGCGTATTCTATGCAAGCCCCTATGCAGCGACCGGCGCGTAAGTCACGCGCCTCACCGGTGCGCCTATCGCCGGTATGATAATCAAAGCCACCCATTTCTATAGTGCCCGCACCGGCGTGACCGTCTATGACTAACTTCATAACCGAGGCGGTTTTTTGAAATTCCCTATCGCCATTAAACTCGGCAGTGGTAAAAATACCGGTGGCATCGTCGACAATAATCGGGTCTACCGAAGGGTCTATCACATTGGGGTCGTTGTATTTTTCCAAGGTATCGGCACTGCGTAGATATTCGCAGCTAATGCGCTCTTTTAGTTTAGTATCTTGCGCGGTGGGGGTTACCAAGGTATCGCTCATATCCAGCTTAAAGTCGGTGATATGCTTCATAGCTTCCATCACGGCAACCACATCTTCTGAATTATCTAATAGCTGGTTGAGATCACCCACATCTACCAAACCGCGGGCATCGCTGGCTCTGTCGATTTTTGTCGGGCGTATTTCGGGGTTGATATACATAGAGGGAGCCATGGAATTGCCCCCCGACTCAGTATTTTCTGAACCGACCAATTGTAGCAACTGGCCACGCAGGCCCGCCTGATAAATACCGTACATAGGATTGTGCGGATTGTTACCGGTGTCGTTATCGGAACGGCAAGGGATTACCGCACCATTGGTGGCCGCCTGAGTGCCTGCCGAGGCGCGCTCTTGTATACCTCGCAACATGGCACTCTCGGTATGGAACAGTAAGCCCAAGGAGTCATCGCTAAAGTCACCGGCATCGTTGGGGGTAATATCGGGGGTTAAGCCCAGCTTTTGATAACCCGCAGTACTTAAGGGGTCTAACTGGCCACCAGGGCCACCCACCAACACATTAGAGCCAGAAATATTAGCGCCGCCGGCCAAATCAAAGCAGATAAATGGAATTTTACGACCCGTTAAATTGGAAAGCTCACAACTGGTGGGGTTGTAATATTTATCAAGTAAACCACCGGATATGCCGTGGGCACGCGAGCCCATTAAGCTAAAGATAGAGGTGCCCAGCATCATACCGCCGCCGGCCTTAAAGCCCTGAGAGATGAACTCACGGCGGGTTTTAGGCCGGCTATGGTCAGGATGCTTTAACGCCTCATCTAGGCCAAAAGTTTTTTTGTTGTTAGCCATAATGTTTACTCGTTAATGTATGGTTAAGGCGCCGCTAGCCAGTATTGCGGTGCAAGCACCCTTTACCACTTCTGCCGTTTTAGCATCTGGGCAAGCGGCATTATTCAAACAATAGCGCAGGCCATCTTTTTTATTGTGGCTGGACGCATCAGGGTCAGGAATATAGCCCGTACCATCGAACACATAGGGGTGATTATCGTTAATATCGGTAATCAGCGTCACCACTCTATCGTATATGCCTGTTCTAGCGGCAAGGCTTAACAGGCCGGTATTCATGCTCTTATCGATCAAAGGATCGACAATGTTGCTACCCCAATAGTTTTCACCTACCACAGTTTCATCGCTCATTTGCGGATGGGTGGACACATTGCCACTAAAATCAAAACCGGGGAACAAAGCCGTTCTTAAACCCGCATCTTGCACCAATGCATCACAATACGCGGCGGCTAGCTGAGTAATCGCCATTTGATGAGATGACATATAGGCCTGAAAGTTAGCCACCGAAGGCAGCTGCTCTTTTAGCGCAACAAAGGTTTCTGACACAGATTTACCGGTGACTGCACTCGCGGTAGTGCTGGCGCTAGAGACACCGGTAATGCTGGCAAAGCTTTGATTAATTTGATCGAAGGTGCGCACAATAATATCGGACACATTGTCATCACCCACTGCGGTAAAGGCATAGCTGGCGGCATCATCCGAACCATCATCAAACACACTGGCGTTGCCATTGATGTCTTCAAAAGCTAAAAAGAACACATCGGGCTCAGGTCCATTAGGGCCATACTCTTTGGCAATAATAGTGCCCTGCTCGGACAGCACTTGTGCTGGCTGACTAAAACCGACATCGCTAAAGGTGCTGCTATCTACTGCCACATTGAGGTTGCTAAAGCTTTGGCCAACTAAGGCCAGCTGGCCATTTATCCCTAAGCGCAATCCCTTTATAGGGAAGCTGAGCGCCGAAGGGCTGGGATTCAAATTAATAAATACCGGCCTGTCGAATAGGTAACTGGTATCGTCATATTCGCTAACTTCAAAGACGACATAGCAATAATCAATGCGCTCATCAGCTACTCCCACATGGCAGTTGCCGGGGTCGTTAATATGCTCGGCGACACTAAACAGCATGTAATATTTTTGCCCCACCCCCACATCATAGTTGGCGGTAATTTGGACAGGTGTTAACTCCCTATCGTGTACCGCCACCATACGCACCGCACCTTGCCAGGGCCTGTTGCCGCCGACACTATTGGCTATGGTAAGGGCAAAACCGGCATTCCAATTATTTAATGAGCCTCCGCCTACGGGGTCGGTTAAGCCCATGTCCACACCATTCACGTAGATTTTGCGGCCGTCTAATGGTGAGTAAGTGGTAACTATATGTTGCAGAGCAGACTGTGCAGCCTCCTGAGCATCCAACGTGGAAAGCACAGGCTCACCACCGTTACCGCTACTCACACTGCTACGCACCGCTACATTGTAGTTGTACAGGGATTGCGACAGCATAAAGTTACGGCTGCTGTTAGAGCCGGAGTAGGCCACCACCCAAGCATCTTCTTGGCTAACGTTAAAAGGTACTACCCAAGCTTCTATGCTGTATTCACCGGTTAGCGATAACTGGCCACTGAGCTTGGTGCTGGTTTCTACTGCCCCTTGCACACGGCCACCGTCAAACCGCATACCCCAGCCACTTATCCATTCATGATCGCCACTAGCGGTTAATACGATAGCGGGATCTACACCACTGGTATCGGCTACGGTAATACCCTCACCCTCTCTAAACTCCCACTTAGCTAGCAACGAACCTTCGGCACGACCACCAGTGCTGGCCACTATGCCATCTCGCACCAAGCCCTGTGCCGAGCTAATTTTGGTGGTGGCTAAATCTAGCTCCACCAGCGGTACTAAATCGGCAAAACGGGTAATCGCGTCCTCAAATTCGATGGCTATGGTATTACAGTCGCTACCGCAATTATGGCGCTCCTGCGCTACGCGCACCACGATGCGCGATTCACTAGGGCTTAATAAATTCACTTTGCCACGCAAGGCATCGTAGGCGATGTCATTATCCGAGCTGGCAAAAAAAGGCGTTTGCGCCTGAGCGCTAGTATCGGAGTGACAGCCCGAGCAGTAGCTGCGCAATAGCCCTAATAATTCAGTACTATCACTCAAGGGCAGTAATGCCTCGGCATCGGTATAACTGACGGGCAAGCGCTTGCTCGCAGCTGGTGAGTAATAGGTGCGCGGCAATAGGGTGACGCTGGTGACGCCCTCCGCCAAGCCCGCGGCCCAGCGCTCTATATAGGCCTGTATGGTAACGGCACAGGTCGCATCGCCGCCGGGTATCCAGCAGTTATGGCCGTTAGCCACCCGCTGCACCACCGTCGATTGCGCGGGGTCAACTAAATTAACCACGGTATTGGCTGCCTGCCAAGCTAAGTTAACATCATCTTGATTAACAAAATGGGTGGGCGCAGTGCCACCAGGGGTATGACAGGAGCCACAACGATTGTCTTTTACCAACTTGTCGTAAAAGTTGATTTTAAAATTTTGTATTTTGCTGCTGGAAGGCGAAGGGCCAGAATAAACAAACTCTGCCTCACTTAAGTCACCACTAAGGTCGTTTTCTCTATCACTGCCGCCACCGCCACTACCGCCACTACAGGCCGACAGCATTGCAGTAAGGGCTAAGAGCGCCAAGCTAAGGCTGAAGGTTTTGTTGATATTCATCTTATTATCCATGCACCTACTCCCTGTTATAGATGGTTAGAGCAGGCCACGGCCACTTCGGCGAATACACGCTTCATATTGCCGCTGACGCTGAAATTGGTGGTAATGCTATTGACGTCGGCAGTATCGCCGGGGCCTGGCTCACGGCCACAAACACTTTGATAGGTCTTTTTCACCTGGCAGCTATTAAAGGCTTTGCTATGGGCCAGCTCCGCACCTAAAGAGCTAGCGCCCACGCCTTCGGAGTACTGCGGGTTTAGCGCTAAGTTAGCACCGTCGTTATCTGCTGCCGTGTTGAGCCAACCTATGCGCTCGCTGTTATCGCCCAAACGCCAGTAGTTAGTCCAGTGATTGTTAGGGGTGACATAGCCTGGCGAGAAGTTACCGGAATTAATGTGGTATTTAGCCTGTACAGCGCCAGAGGTATAAACCATTTGCCCTAGTTCTTCGCGCTCTTCTTGGCTTTTTGCACCATGTATAGGGTCTGTTTCAGAAGGATACTCGTATTGATGATAGGCATAGGCTTGTGCCATAGGATCCATGCCGCTGTGGCAGCCCACGCACTGGTTTAAAAATAAGGTGCTGTCTAGGCCGGGGCTGCGAGAAATATCTTGGCGTACACGATCGGAGGGGCGGGTGGTGTCCTTTAGCTGCTCTAAATCCATGCACAAGTGGTTAACTAAGTTATACCTAAACATCGCGCGATTGGTGCCATCAATAAAAAAAGCTCTGGCGGCGGCGCGAGTAGTTTGCACACCGGCAACACCGGCAGCAGATATACCCGTAATGGCTGACTGCACCTGTTGTTGCAGCACCGCTGTGTCACCCATGTTTTCGGCACTTTCTTCCAGCTCTTCGTAATGCTTATTATCTGTGTTGGAATAAGGTGTTAAGCCTGACACTACACCCACATAAATAATATCTCGAGAGAGCAGGTCACGAAAATCTACCGAAGAATCACTATCGCGCACCATGCCTATCACGGTAGCGCTATAATCGTTCAGCGACGCAAAAACATTAAAGGATTGATTGGTGGCGGGGGTCGCCCAATTTTTTACCAGCACATTATAAAAATTGCCATTGGCGGGTTCAGCAGGGTTACCTCCCTGCGCGGGCGCACCATCCATAGCATATTCGGCAGCATCGACAGCATTGCTAGCAATTATCGCTGCTTCCATCGCCGCCAGCATGTTTTCAGTGGGGGGCGTGCCCGTCAGCCTATCGTGTATTCTGCGGGCCTGTTCGCGTGGGCCTGCCATGCTCAAACTGGGCAACAATACGGTTACGATTAACAGGGGTATCCAAGCTTTCATCTTCCCTCCCGAAGAATGCGGGCAACTATAGTGGCGACCTAACTTAATAGTGGCTACCTATTGTTACTTTTATGTTGCTATCGCCACCAGCGTCATGCGGTGTCAGCCTAGGCAGGTATCATAGCGTTATGGCTGCAATAATAAATGGTATGAGGGAAATAATCGTGACTTTGAACACAAACTAAGCAAGTTTGTCACAAATTATTAACCCCTAGCCGATCAGGCACTATAAAATACCGCCTATTAAGCTAAGAATAAGCACTATTGATTGATAACAAGTGATAATCATTAAAAGGATCGCTACATCACATGGACGCCACTCGCCACTTATCAAGGCGCTATAAGCTAGCGCCACACAAGGCATTATGAATAACTTTTTACGGCTAAGCTGTCTCAGCTCACTGGCTCTGTTATGCGCCTGTACCGGCGGTGGCGGTGACAACAGCGACACCATTTCGGCCGACGATGCCGACCCGGTTACAGTTACTCTGCCCATAGCCTATGTTAAGCGCCCGCTGCCCAGCACCCCGCCCAATTTCAAAGCACCCACCGCCTTTAACCCCGGCGCCGAACTGATTGTGCGCAACCCTTCGGGCTTTAACGGTGAGGAGATCAACCTCAATAGCAAAATACGCGCTATCGTGGCCGCAGAGTTGAGCGTCAGCAGCGCCAGCTTACGTTTAGATATTAAAGACTTAGAAACCTCTTACAACGGTAAAACCCTGCTATTTGCCGCTAGAGTGGTACCCAGCCCCGTCGCCACCAATCTGGAATTTACTACGTGGAACCTGTGGCAATACGACTTTGTTAGCCAGCAAGTTAGCTATGTAATGGCCTCGCCACTACTACGCAACGAGGGCGTGGAGTATGGCAGCGCCCAAGATACGGCTCCTCATTTTTTAACCGATGACCGCATCGTGTTTAGCTCTACCCGCCAACATATAGAACAGAGTAACCAGCTGGATGAAGGCCGCGGCCAAATCTACTCCACTTTTAGACAGGGGCTGATAGCGGGAGAAGAAGAACCCTCTTCGGTGCTGCATATTTTTGACCCTGACGACCTCGCCGACCCCATTACCCAAATCTCCTTTAACCGCAGCCACGACCTGGACCCAGTGGTACGCAGCAGCGGCGAGATTGTGTACAGCAAGTGGATAAGCACCCCCGGCAACGACCAAATTAGCTTATTCAGAGTCAACCCCAGCGGCAGACATACCTCGTTGCTATACGGCTACCACAGCGGCGACAGCGGCTCCGTCGGCACTCAAGTTGAATACACTCAAGCTCGCGAGCTGGCCGATGGCCGTTTGGCTGCCATCATCAAAACCGCGGCCAGCCCCACGTTAGGCGGCAACCTGGTTGTTATTGATGAAGAAAACTTTGTCGACAACAACATAGGCGTTTGGCCGCAGCTTAGCCGCGTAGGCAAAGGCCAGAGCACACTAACCGGCTTAACCGTACGCACCGACAGCCAGCGTTCCAGCGGCGGCCAGTTCACTGCCTTTTACCCACTGGATGATGACGAGCAGCGCCTACTGGTTAGCTGGAGCCCCTGCCGCATAATGGTTAACGGCATTGCCACTCCCTGCAATGTAGTGCCCGAAACCAGCGGCGAAGTGTTGGCGCCACCGCTATACGGGGTATGGCTATACAACCCCAATAGCGATACTCAACAACCGGTAGTGTTAGGGGAAGAAGGCTATTACATTGCCGAAATCGTGGCTGGTGTTGAGCGCGCATTCCCCGGTATTGCCGCCGAGCTGGGCGAGGTTGACAGCAACTTAGCCACCGACAACCAGGCGCTACTGGTTATCGACAGCATCTACGACCTAGACGGGCTAGATATCTCACCCGCAGGCATAGCCCAGCACGCCACCCCCGGCAGCGCCGACTTTCTGGCCAGGCCCGTGCGCTATATGCGCATTACCAAACCCATACAAGACACTTATGAGGATATCTTAGACCCGCCCAATTACGCCTTTGGGGTTAATACTAACCAACCCATGCGTGAAATTTTAGGTTACGCCACCGTAGAGCCCGATGGCTCCGTAGCGGTGGCCATCCCCGCCCACACCAACTTCACCTTTAACTTTCTCGACCAAAACGGCCACAAAACCAGCACCTCACGCCACAACTACTGGCTCTATGCCGCTCCCGGTGAAGTGATACATTGCAGCGGCTGCCACGACGCTGGTAGCACCGTGCCCCACGGCCGTACGGACTCGCGGGTAGACTCTTCTAACTCTGGTGCCAGCAACCTAGGTTCGCGCTTGGGCTACCCCGTGACCTCCCCCAGCCTGTATGCCAGCGCTGAGGGCCAAACTATGGCGCAAATCTACCTGCAGCATAATCCGCCACGCCAACTCACCTTAAACCCTAACTACATCGATATATGGAGCGACACCGCCCTAGTCGCCGCCGAAGCGTCCATAGACTACAGCTACCCCGCCGACTGGACCGATGAAGACAGCCTACCTGCAGGCACCGACAATATCGCCGCCGGTAAATCCATGGTGCGAAAAAACCTAGATGAAGATAAACCCAGCCGCATAGTGATTAACTACGAAGATCACATCCAACCGATATGGGAACGAGAGCGTACCGACGCCCTTAGCGACACGGTTACCTGCACCGGCTGCCACAAAGAAGCCAGCAGCGTTATCCCCCCCGGGCAACTTGATTTAACCGGCGTGCCTTCAGACCTCAATCCCACTGAACACATGCGTTCTTACCATGAGTTGCTTAGAGGTGATATCAAAAACGCGCTAGATGGCCCCGGCGGCAATGTGGTGAACAGAACCCGCACCTGCGTAGTGGATGTGCTAGATGCCGACGGCAATGTTATAGGCACCGCCAACCAAACCGTTAACATCACCATAGGCGGCAACCTCTCCTCGGCCGGTGCCCGCAATAGCAGCCGCTTTTGGGGCTGTTTTAATGCTGGCGTTTGTGGCCGCAACAATATTGCCGAGCCGGTGCTGCCCGCCAACTGCACTGAAGACCAAGACCCCAGCTTATCAACGCCCACCTCGGGCACTTATGACCACACAGGACTATTAAGCAATGCCGAATTGCGGTTACTATCAGAATGGCTGGACATAGGGGCGCAGTACTATAACAATCCCTTCGACCCCAGAATCGTGCCCTAACCACCCAACAATAAAAGCGCTGTGATAAAAATAACTAGCTACACCACATTCTTGTTTTTGCTATTAACACTGAGCTTTAGTGTTAAAACTTTAGCCGATAGCGATTATTTTCAAGCGCAGATAGCCGAGCCCTATCTCAATATTCATCAGGGCCCAGGTAAAGGCCACACGGTTTTTTACGTGGCCGAGCGCGGCGAAACCATTAGCATTATTAAAAGCAAAACCGACTGGTACAAAGTAGAAACCGCAAAAGGCATACAGGGCTGGGCCCACGCCACAGAGATAGCCCTCACCCTAGATAGCCGCAACCAACCCTTGGATATATCGCTGCCCGATTTTGCCAGCAGCCAACACCGAACATGGGAAACAGGTTTTGCAGTAGGTGATTTTGAGGGCAGTGATGCCATTAGCGTATACGGCAGTTATTTTTTAACCGACAACCTCTCCGTGGAAGTCAGCTATTTGGAAACCTTTGGCCTTACCAGCAATGGTACTGGCGCTTTTCTAGGTTTAAGCCACCAGCCCTTCCCTCAGTGGCGTATCTCGCCGTTTGTAACAGTAGGCGGCGGTTTTTATGAGACACGGCCCAAGTCAAACTTGGCGGCCACCAAAAAACGCAAGGATAATGTCAGTTTTGCGGCAGCGGGGTTACGTATGTATTTAGCCCAACGCCTATTACTAAGGCTGCAATATACTAATTATCTGGTAATTTCTAACCGAGACGACGACGAAGAAATAGAAGCATGGACATTAGGCATAAGCGCATTTTATTAACGTTGCTTAGCTTGGGTTTTGCCACGGCAGCCCTAGCTGAAGAAAACAACGAACAAATTATCATCCCCGACATAGACCGACGTGAAATCGGTATAGACGCTATAGACAGCGAAAACTTCGCTATTAGCGTACACGCAGGGGTGATTAGCATAGAAGACTTTGAAACCACCGATTTAGAGTTATATCGCTTTGCCTGGCATGTTACCGAATATTTATTTTTTGAAGCCAGTTACAGCAAAGCCCAGGGTGATTTAACCAGCTATGAAGAGCTCGTCGGCGGCACGCCACTATTTGTTGAGGACCAGCGCGAATTCACCCAAACCAATATTGCTATAGGCTTTAATATATTGCCAGGCCACATCCATTTTAGTGACCGTTTTAATTTTAACTCTAACTTTTACCTCACCTTAGGTGCCGGTAACACGAAGTTTTTAGGCGATGACTGGTCTACCGTTACCTACGGCGGAGGCTATCAATTATTGCTTACCGATTATTTAGCGGTGCACATAGACGTGCGTGACCATATTTTTGACCGCGAAACCTTTGGCCGCGAAGAAACTACCAATAACATAGAATTATCCATGGGATTGAGTTACTTCTTTTAAATACATAAACCATGACTATTACCCGACATTAGTCCATCGTATACAAGGCATTAACATGACAAAGCGTTTATTGATTCCACTGCTAGCAGTTTTTTTCAGCAGCCTAAGCCTAGCCGAAGGCCTTAACAAGCCCGCGCCCGACTTTACCTTAAAGAGTAACCATGGCAACAATGTTCGCTTAAACGAATTAAAAGGCAATGTGGTGCTATTAAACTTTTGGGCCTCATGGTGCGGCCCCTGCCGCAAAGAAATGCCTGAACTAGATAAGCTACACAAAAAATACCAGCGTTTGGGCTTTACCGTATTGGGTGTGAATGTAGAAGAAGATAACAGCGCCGCCAATAAATTATTAGCCGCCAACCCCGTCGACTTTCCCATACTCTATGACAGCGAAAACAACGCCAGCAAATTGTATGAGGTGAGCGCCATGCCCACCACCGTCATCATAGACCGCGACGGCAATATGCGTTTTATGCATTTAGCCTATCAAGCAGGCTATGAAAAAATGTACGAAAAACAAATCAAACAATTAATACGCGAATAATATGCAACGACTACTTTTACTATTGTTACTCGCCGGCATAACAGGCTGCTCTATCCAGCCTTGGGTAAAGCCCTATGAGCGCCAAAACATGGCCGACCCCATCATGAGCTTTGATGCCAACCCAGTAGCCGATGCCTATACCCACCATGTTTATCAATCCCGGGAAGGTGCCCGTGGTGCTGAAGGCGGCGGAGGTGGTGGTTGTGGTTGTAACTAAAATATTCAGGTTAGCCTTACTGGCGACAGTCGTTATTAGCCAAGCCAGCTATGCGGTGGTGTTACCAGAGGAGCGCGCCGACGCGCTATACCACAGCTACGATGGCGGCGGCGTTACCATAGACGGCCCCTCTATTTTAGTACGCAAAAATTTTGCCGAAACGGTGTCGATTAACGCCAATTATTATGTGGATAATGTCAGCAGCGCCTCTATCGACGTCACCACCAGCGGCGCCAGCGAATACACCGAAGAGCGCACCGAGTACAGCGTAGGGGTCACGTATTTAGCCGACAAAAGCCTGCTGTCTGCCGGCATTACCCGCAGTGACGAAAACGATTACCAGGCGGACAGCAGCTACTTGAGCATTAGCCAAGATATGTTTGGCGACCTAACCACCATTAGCTTTGGCTATGCCAGAGGCAATGACACCGTAGGCCAAAATGGCAACGATAGCTTTGAAGAAACCATAGACAGACAAAACTATCGCTTTGGCCTTAGCCAGATACTCACTAAAAACCTCATCATGGGTTTTAATTATGAAAACATTAATGATGAAGGCTTTTTAAACAACCCCTATCGTAATTACCGTTTTTTAACCAACCCCTTAGATGCCAGCCAGGGCTATCAATTATCGCAAGAGGTATACCCCAGCACCCGCACTAGTGATGCCGCCTCGCTGCGACTAGCTTATTACCTGCCCTACCGCGCCGCGATTAAAGCGGAGTACCGTTATTTTACCGACGACTGGGGCATAAAGGCGAAGACCTACCAGCTTAATTACACCCATCCTATAGGCGAACATTGGGTGATTGATCTTAAGTACCGAACTTATGAGCAAACCCAGGCCGATTTTTACGGCGACTTATTTTTATTTTCCTCACAGGACGAGAAAGATTACCGCGCCAGAGATAAAGAACTTAGCGACTTTGACAACAACACTATAGGCATAGGGGTGAGTTATTTTTTCCCTACCTTTACTAAACATATAGAAAAAAGCAAAGTGAGTTTGCAGTGGGACTACATAGACTTTAACTACAACAACTTCACCAACCTAAATGATGAAAGCGCAGCCATAGGTGAAGAAGAGCTGTATAAATTTGATGCCAATGTCATTAAATTTTATTTTAGCATTTGGTACTAACTAGAAAGCCGGGGCTTATTGCGACATCAGTAACTCGTCGGAGTAATGCAACAAGCCCTGGCCATCAATAATAATGGCATCTATTCCTGGCAGTTGGTTGATCAAAGCCAAACCCTTGCTAACCCCCAATACAAAAACCGTGGTGGACAGCGCATCACTATCAATGGCTTTATTCGCTAATACACTGACACTTTGCACCGCATGGGCCGAGTAACTGGTTTTTGGATTAATAATATGATGATGCCTAACATCGCCCTCCATAAAAAAACGCTCGTAATCCCCCGAGGTAGAAATGGCCGTATCGGCTAGAGGTATGCGCAGGGCATGCTTATTTTTATCTCGCGGATGCCGTATGCCCATCACCCAAGGCTTGCCGTGCTTATCACCCAGTATGCGGCTATCACCGCCAGCGCTGACTATGGCCGAGGCTATACCGTGTTTGATCAGCAACTCTACTCCCTGATCTACCGCATAGCCCTTGGCTATGCCGCCTAAATCTATGCTAATTCTTTTGTCGTTAAAAAAAAGGGTTTTGGCGTTTTCATCTAGCTGTATATTGCGGTAGTTAATGGCCCCTTGCATGGCCTTGCGTTGTTGCTCGCTGGGCTTTTTACCTGTACGAAAATTATAAAACTGCGACACCGAAGCAAAGCTAATATCAAACGCGCCTTCACTTAACTGCGAATAGAATAAGGCTTTGCTAATGATTTGCACTAACTCTTGCGAAATAAGCACCGGCGCTATCGCCGCCTGACGATTAATCGCCGCCAGCTCACTGTGCTCATCCCATGGGTTCATGGCTTTGTCTATGCGGCGCATTTCTGTAAACACCGCCTGCATAGCGCGTTGGCCTTGCGGCTCGTCATCAGCCCATAACTCCACTGTTACGCTGGTACCCATAATGGCTTGGCTATCGCTTAGCCAAGCAGCATAGGCCGAGCTAGAAAAAAACATAGCGCAACAGAATACGCCGGCGATAAGCTTAGTTATTTTTTGCACAGTTTTTCCGTTTACAGGGTTATTAGTAAACGAAACTATAAATTAGCTAGCCGGTGATGGCCATCTTTATATAAAAGTGGTGGGCATAAAAAAACCCAGCACCGACTAACGGGGCTGGGTTTTTAGGCTTAGCAATAAAGCCTATAGTAAGGTTTCCGCTTTATAGGGGAAGCCTTTCTCTACATAAACATAGCGGTTAGAGGTAAAGCCATTAAACTCAGTAGCCGTAGAAGAGCCATAACCACCCATTAAACCAAACTCTATCCAATCGCCTTCAGCTACATCAGCGGGCAATAGTGGCTGGTGGGCAAACTTATCTAGCGAGTCACAGGTAGGGCCCCAAACCGTGAAAGGCTGCTCGCTGCCACTATGCTCTTCACCATTTCTAAATACCCGTACAGGGTGAACAATGGGAGAGAACAGCTGCTCCATAAAGCCGCCGTATATGCCGTCGTTTAGAAATACGGTGTTATCCGCACGGCGGTGCTTAACGCGGGTAACTAGCGAAATGCTGGAGTCCACCAGCGCACGACCAGGCTCGCACACCAAGGTGCAGCTGCTGCTATCAAAGTGCTCGTTAAAGGACTGCCCTATGGCCGCGAAAAACTCTTCTAAATTAGGCAACTGCTCACCGATATAACGGCTGGGGAAACCACCGCCTACATTTAGCGTTTCTATTGCCACGCCTGAACGCTTAACAATATTCGCTGCAGTGACTATATAGTCGCTATAAGAGCCAGTCTTGGCGCACTGTGAACCCGGGTGGAAGGTTAAGCCGCAGCGATAACCTGCCGCCTGCACTTTTTGCAACAAGCGTATGGCTTCTTCTTCACCGGCACCAAACTTGGCGCTCAAGTCGTACTTGGCATTATTGCTTGGGATTTTAAAGCGCAGCGTTAGCTCCACATTGCTATCGTCACCAATCACTGAGCGCAGCTTTTCAAACTCTAACTCGTCGTCAAAACAAAAACTGCGTACAGCGTATTCATTATAGGCCAGTTCAATTTCAGAGCGTGCTTTGATGGGGTTGTCATAGAGTAAGTTGGCTTCGGGCATAATGCCGCGCACCAGGGCTATCTCGGCTATAGAGGCTACATCGTAAGTGCCCACGCCATTCGCGGCCAGCTCTTTCACTAGCTCTGGGGTAGGGTTGGCCTTAACCGCATAGGCGATGACACCGGGGAAGCCCTCTAAAAAACGCTTAGCCTGCCTAGCTAGCGCCTCAGTTGATAAACAATACATTGAATCCAAGGGCGCAGTTTGCTGGATCAGCTGGGCAGTATCGCGGTAACGGTTAGACATTTTTAACTCCATCAACAGATCATCACAGGGCTGGCTTCAGGCAGTACCTGAACATTACATGAGCAGTACCTATCGAAGCGTAGCTTAAAATAATTAGGCTAAAACCACAGGATAATAAAAATACAACATTATTGAAGCAGTACTGTAACCTCTATAGCTCAATAGACAAGCCAAAAAATGTTAATGGCAGGTAAGGAATTGTAAATAGCACACTATGCCTCCCCCCTGTATACAAGCTCTCACGTAACACAGCGATAAGATTGAACTAGAACTATATCCGTAATGGTCTATCATCCATTGTGTATACATGAAAATAATATGGAGACCCGATGAACTCTAGCTCTCAAGCTATTAGCTCTGTTGACTTAGCTTTATCTCATACCAAAAAACTCTTGGACTTAGCTCCCAAAAAAGCCATAGAACAAGCAAATGAAATACTTGCAGCAAGCCCAAACCACCCGCACGCGCTATTACTTTTAGCCATCGGCCTGCGTAAATGTGGCGAGCGCGAACAAGCGCACATAACCTTAACCAACTTAGCTCAATCTCAGCCCTATAGTGCAGAGGTTCACTACCACTACGCCCTATCCCTAGCAGAAGCGGGTCTTGGCTTAGACGCTATAGCAGCACTAAAACACACACTATCCCTTAACCCTAAGCATACTGAAGCATGGCGTATGCTTGGTGATCATTTGCACACTATAGGTGAGTCCGAGGCTGCCGATTCAGCCTATAAAAACCACGTCAAAACATCGACTAATAACCCTGCTCTCATGCAAGCCGCCGCCGCATTATACGGCCAACACATACCCGAAGCAGAAGCTCTACTACGCAAGCATTTGGCACAATCTCCAACGGACGTTGTGGCAATTAGGATGCTAGCAGAAGTCGCGTCAAGAGTAGGTCGCTCAGGCGATGCGGAGCAACTCCTTTTCAGATGCCTAGAGTTATCACCCGGTTTTACCGCTGCACGGCAAAACTACGCACTAGTTCTGTATAGAAACAATAAGCTTAATGAATCTATAGAACAGCTTGATACCTTAATGGCTGAGGATAAACTATACCCAGGCAATAGGAATTTGCGCGCTGTAGTATTAAGCCGCATTGGCGACTACGATGAAGCCGTAAAAATTTACGAGAAACTTCTCAATGATTACCCTAAACAAGCAAAGATATGGCATAGCTACGGTCATGCCCTAAAAGCAGCCGGCAACCAGAAAAAAAGCATAGACTCGTATAAAAAATGTATAGCACTAACACCTCAATATGGCGAAGCTTATTGGAGCCTAGCTAATCTAAAAACCTTTCGATTCACCGAGCATGAGACCAACACCATGCTGGCACATTTAGAGAACGTCGATCTCAGCGACCACGACCGCTATCATTTTGAGTTCGCGCTAGGAAAGGCTTACGAAGATTCAAAAAACTTTAAAGAATCCTTTGATCATTACCACAATGCAAACTCAATCAGAAAAAAAAGTATCGCGCATAACAGGAAAGCAACATCAGTAAAAACTCTAAGATCAAAAGACATTTATACAAAGCAAATTTTTAGAGATAAAAAAGAACTAGGTTTCCCCGCCAACGATCCTATTTTTATCATAGGCATGCCAAGAGCTGGATCTACACTATTAGAGCAGATTTTATCATCTCACTCGCTAGTAGAAGGAACCATGGAACTGCCAGAGGTTATAAATATTGCAACAGAGATTAGAAAAAACTCATCCATGCCTGAATCTAACTACCATGAAACACTACTATCACTTAATGCTAGCGAACTACGCAACCTTGGCGAAAAATATTTAGAACGAACAAAAATACAGCGCAAAAGTGACAAGCCTTATTTCATAGACAAAATGCCTAATAATTTCACTCATATAGGTCTCATACATATGATGCTGCCTAATGCCAAAATTATTGACGCAAGAAGACACCCTATGTCCTGTTGTTTTTCAGGATATAAACAACATTTCGCCCGCGGACAAAGCTTTAGTTATAACTTAAAAGATATAGGCCAATACTACTCAGACTATGTCAACCTCATGTCTCATTTTGATCAAGTATTACCCGGCCGTATTCATCGCGTATTTTATGAAAACATGGTGGAAAATACAGAGCTGGAAATCAGGCGTTTATTAGAATATTGCGGCCTGCCATTTGAAGAACAATGCCTGCGTTTCTTTGAAAATGAAAGGCCGGTAAGAACACCTAGTTCAGAGCAAGTTAGATCACCCATTTACAAAGAAGGAGTAAACCAATGGCGTAATTATGAACCTTGGCTAGATGACTTAAAACAGACTCTTGGAAATGTAATAGACACATATCCAGATACTCCAACATTTAACTAGCTAACCATAAGAATGTAATCATTAATATTTAACAAACCAAGTAAAACTGATTGAACAAAAGAAAATGTATATTAAAAAACAATAAGGCGTTTAAACATCACGACAGACAAAAGAAAATCAAAGGGGACACACATGACTTTTTCAAATACGACTAATACCTATAACAAAAGGGCAAGGCAGTATATAACTATGCCATTAGCGATGACAGTATTCACGCTAAGCCCATTAGCAATGGCTATTGATGAGGCCAAACGACCGGCCTTAGAAGAGGTCATGGTGACCGCGCAGAAACGATCGCAAAATTTGCAGGACGTTCCTATCAGCATTAATGCATTAGGCACAGAAACATTAAAACGTTTAAACATTACCGATTTTGACGACTTCGCCAAAATGCTTCCAAGCGTTTCATACACGTCCATATCGCCCGGCTTTGCCCAAGTTTATATGCGCGGCGTCGCAAGTGGTGGTGATGGCAATCATTCTGGCTCTCAACCCAGTGTAGGCATGTACTTAGATGAACAGCCCATTACCACTATACAGGGCGCTCTAGATATACATATTTATGATGTTGCTAGGGTAGAAGCCTTAGCCGGCCCGCAAGGCACGTTATATGGCGCCAGCTCGCAAGCAGGCACTATCCGCATCATAACTAACAAACCTGATGTCACTGAATTTAGTGCAGGGTATGCCATTGAGGGCAACCGCGTCGACAATGATGACACCGGCCATGTCCTTGAAGGCTTTGTTAACATTCCTCTCTCTGATAAGGCAGCCGTGCGTATTGTTGCTTGGGATAAACATGATGCAGGTTTTATCGATAACGTAAGGTCAACACGCGTTTATCCTACATCAGGAATTGCTATAGACAACAGTTCAGCTATTGAGGACAACTACAATACCGCTGACACCACAGGTGCTAGGCTTGCTTTAAAAATTGACCTAAATGACAACTGGACCGTCACCCCCGCCGTGATGACCCAAAAACAAGATACTGAAGGAACATTTGCCTATGACGACACTATAGGCGTTGATAAAATAGCACACAGCGCTAAAGAATCTACAGAGGATGAATGGACGCAGGCAGCGTTAACGGTGGAGGGCGTCATTGGCAATTTTGATTTAGTCTATGCAGGTTCATATTTAGATAGGGAAGTTGATAGCGAATTAGATTATCAAGACTATGCCTTTTGGTATGACTCTCTTTATGGCTACGGTGTATACTTTTATGATAACGCCAGCGACTACATAGATCCCTCCCAATATATTCAAGGTAATGACGGTTATCAAAAAGAAAGCCATGAGCTAAGATTATCGTCACCCCAAGGGGATAAACTCAGCTATGTAGTGGGCTTATTTTGGCAAAAGCAAAAACACGATATTACCCAACGCTATATAGTAGATGACCTGGCAGATATTAACGAAGTACCTGGCTGGGAAGATACTATTTGGCTAACCAGCCAAAGCCGTACCGATAAAGATAAAGCCATATTCGGCGAAGTGAGTTATGCCATTAATGATAAGCTAACCGCCACTGCTGGTGCACGATTCTTTGAGTCTGATAATAGCCTACGTGGTTTCTTTGGCTATGCTGAAAACTTTAGCTCCCGAACAGGTGTGGCGGCATGTTTTTCAGATGAATCCATAGGCGGTGCGCCTTGTTTAAATTTAGATAAAAAAACCGATGAAAGTGACAACATCAAACGATTCAATTTAACTTACCAAATCGACGATGACAAAATGATATACGGCACCTTCTCTGAGGGCTACCGCCCTGGTGGCATCAACCGACGAGGAACCTTGCCTCCATACGTATCCGACTTTCTTACCAATTACGAGTTCGGTTGGAAAACCACATGGATGGATAGCAGGCTTAAATTTAATGGTGCCATATTCAAAGAGGAGTGGGATGACTTTCAGTTTTCTTTTCTTGGAGCCAACGGTTTAACAGAAATAAAAAATGCTAACCAAGCAGAGATAATCGGCTTAGAAATGGACGCTGAATTTGCTGCCACTAACAACTTTACATTAACAGCTGGCATCGCATTTTATGACGCACAGCTGACTGATGTATACTGCGGCACTACTGACGCCCAAGGCAATCCCATAACGAACTGCGCAGTCCCACAAGCAGAAGATGGTGATCAACTGCCTATTACTGCCGAAGTTAAAGGTAATCTCACCGCGCGCTATACCTTTGTTGCTGGTGGTTTCGATAGTCACTTACAGGCAGCTGTTGTTTATGAAGGGGAGCGCGAGTCTGACCTACTTAAAGTAGAATCAGAAATATTGGGCCCTATGGACTCATATACCATTACCGATCTATCAGCGGGTATTAAAAATGAAAATTTTGCCGTTGAGCTGTACATCAAGAATGCTTTTGATGAAAGAGCTGAGCTATCAAAGTACTCACAATGTGCCACAACAACCTGCGGCGCTCAGGCGCTGATCACAACCAACCAACCGCGCACTATAGGGATTAGATTCTCGCAAGAGTTTTAAGCCCCCACAATCACCTAAGCAAGGCGCCCAAATAGTGCGCCTTGCTTATTCATCCCCCTACTTCCCTTCCCCTTCTTACCTCCGATCACTTTTCAATCACCCATTTCCCAACAAACAGCTTAATATCTAAACAGACTACGCCACAAAGATAACTTTGCACCCTCCACCTTTAGTAAGGGATACTTACAATTGCCTGAGCGCATCACAATAATAAAACAGGAAGCACCATGAGCACCGCAGCCAACAACACCGACGCACCCACTATCGATAAGCTCACCGAGAACGAGCCCGCCCTGCCCGCCAGCGCCCAAAAACACCCTGAGTTGATTACCGCTGCCGAACACTTATTGAAGAGCGAGTTGCCCAAAGCCGAAACACTGATACGCGAAGTGTTAAAAAAAGACCCTGGCGATGTATCCGCCATACGCATGCTGGCGGATTTAGGCACTAGGCTAAACCGCTTTGACGACGCCAAGTTACTATTAGAGCGCTGCTTGCAGTTAGCCCCCGACTTTCATTTAGCCAGACAAAATTACGCCTCGGTATTAATGCGCAGCCAAAAGTTAGAGCAAGCTTTGGCCGAAGCGGAAACCTTATTAGCCATAGAGCCTAACAACGCCAACGACCTACTATTAAAAGCTACCATTTTGGTGCGCATGGGCGAACACTTGGCGGCACTGCCCATATACGAGCAGGTGTTTGATCAATACCCCCAGCAAGCCAAAGCGCAGCTCAGCTATGGCCATATATTAAAAACCCTAGGGCGGGTGGACGAAGCCATTGCCGCTTACCGAAAAGTCATCACCCTTAGCCCAGCTCTAGGCGAGGTGTATTGGAGCCTAGCCAATTTAAAAACCTTTAGATTTACTGATGACGATATAGCCACTATGCGCGATCAGGTCACCGAAGAAGGCGGTAATGCCAAGGATCAAAGCCACCTAGCTTTCGCCTTGGGCAAAGCTTTAGAAGATAAAAAAGACTTTGATGAATCCTTTAAGTTTTACCAAAGCGGCAATAATATACGCAGCATAGACCACCCCTACAGCCCCGAAAAAAATATGGATAATGCCGTTAGGCAAATTCAGAGCTGCACGCAGCCCTTTTTTAAACAGCGTAAAGGGTTGGGCTGCCCCGCTAAAGACCCTATTTTTATCGTCGGCCTGCCGCGCGCTGGCTCAACCTTGCTAGAGCAAATACTGGCCAGCCACCCACAGGTAGAAGGCACCGCTGAGCTACCCGATATAATTGCGATGGCGCGCAGGCTAGCGGGCAAGTTAAAAAATAAAGCCGCCGACCTATACCCTGAAGTATTAGCGGAGCTAGCCCCCGAGCAGTTTAAAGCCTTGGGCGAAAGCTATTTACAAAGTACCCAAATACAGCGCAACGATACGCCTTACTTTATCGATAAAATGCCCAATAATTTTATGCACATAGGTTTAATTCATTTAATTTTACCTAATGCCAAAATTATTGATGCCCGACGTCACCCCATGGCCGGCTGCTTTGCCAGTTACAAGCAATTATTTGCTCAGGGCCAGGCCTTCACTTATAAACTGGAAGACTTAGGCCACTACTATCGCAACTACGTTAATGTCATGGACCACTGGGATAAGGTATTACCCGGCCGGGTATTACGTGTGCAATACGAAGATATGGTGGCGGATTCTGAAACTCAAATTCGCCGCTTATTAGATTATTGCGGGCTGCCTTTTGAAGAACAATGCCTGCGCTTTTATGAAACCGATAGAGCCATACGTACCCCCAGCTCTGAGCAAGTGCGACAGCCCATATTCAAAGAAGGCCTAGAGCAATGGCGCAATTATGAGGCGCATCTGCAACCACTCAAGCAAGCTTTAGGGCCCTTGTTAGAGCGCTACCCTATCTAAAAAATCACCACAAACTAGACCGCGATAGTTGTAACGATTTTTTTACAAGCTTTATCAGGACAGCGTTAGCAAACTTGCATAAACTTAGCAGCTATCTTTTTACGTTATATGTTAAGCCTCTATTTTTTAACGCCTAATAAGCTAACGGTGAATGCCATGCCTGATACCACTTTTGATCAATTACTGGCTAGCGGCCAGCCTATTATTTTGGATGGTGGCTTAGCCACTGAGCTAGAAGCGCAGGGCTATAACCTTAACTCTGCGCTGTGGTCGGCAGAATTATTACTCAATCACCCTCAAGCTATTATTGATGCGCACCTCGCCTATTATGAAGCCGGTGCCAACTGCGCCATTAGCGCCAGCTATCAAGCCACACTCAAAGGCTTTATGGGGCTGGGGTTAGACGCCGAGCAGGCACAGGATTTAATTTTATCATCGATACGCTTAGCCATTAACGCGCGCAGTGCATACGTAGCCGACCACGCTGGTAGCACTCAGCCTTTATTAGTTGCCGCCAGTGTTGGGCCTTATGGCGCACCGCTGGGTGATGGCTCGGAATATACCGGTGATTACGGGGTAGATGACGCGGCCTTAGTGGCTTTTCACCAGCAGCGCTTGCAGTGGCTGGATCACAGCGGCGCCGATGTTTTAGCCTGCGAAACTATACCTAGCCTACAAGAGGCCAAGGTTTTACATAAGCTCTTGGCACAGTGCCAAACACCCGCTTGGATTACCTTTTCTTGTAAAGATGGCCAGCACTTAAATGATGGCAGCCCCATAGCTGACTGCGCGCGCTTATTTGCCCAGCACCCCACGGTAAGAGCCATAGGGGTTAACTGCACATCGCCCTTGTATATTAATGAACTGATTAGCTGCATTAAGCAGGTCATTGAACAACAAGAGTCGCAACTAGCGATAGTGGTCTACCCCAACTCTGGCGAGCACTATCAGGCTAGTGATAATAGCTGGCACGGCACTTCTACCCCTATGGAGTGTGGGCAGGCTGCCGCTAGCTGGCAACACAGTGGCGCCGCTATCATAGGCGGCTGCTGTCGTATGGGGCCAGAGCATATACAGCAAATTCAGCAGCATTTACATTCACCCTCTCATTCAACTTCTAACCCTTAGCTTTTAGGTATTTTTTGTATGTTTAGTCACGCCATAGTCAGAACCCCTTGCCCTAATTTAATTGCCGGTATTAGCACCGCCAGCCTAGGCCAGCCCGATTATCAGCTCGCCCTGCAACAGCATCAGCGCTATATAGAGGCACTAGAGCAATGCGGCTTAGCGGTAACGGTATTACCCGCTGACAATGACTTCCCCGATTCCTGCTTTGTAGAAGACGCCGCGCTGTGCACCCCTAACTGCGCCATTATCACCAACCCCGGTGCTGCCAGCCGCCAAGGTGAAGTGGTCGATATGGCTAGGCATATACCCAGTTTTTATCAAGCTATAGAAACCATAGAGGCACCGGGCACAGTAGAAGCGGGCGATATTATGATGGTGGGTAATCACTACTACATAGGCCTATCAGCCAGAACTAACGAGCAAGGCGCGCAGCAAATGATTGCTCACTTAGTAAAGCACGGCCATAGTGGCTCGGTGGTGACGCTATCAGAAGTGTTGCACTTAAAAACCGGCTTAGGGTATTTGGAAAATAATAATCTGTTAGCCTGCGGGGAATTTTTAACCAAACCAGAATTTCAACAATACACCTTACTAGAGGTAGACCCCAGCGAGAGCTATGCGGCTAATTCGGTATGGGTGAATGATACGGTATTGGTGCCTGCGGGCTACCCCAAAACCCAACAGCTGATTGAAGATCAAGGTTATAAAACCTTGGCGGTAGATGTCTCGGAGTTTCGCAAAGTGGATGGCGGCTTAAGCTGTTTATCGCTGCGCTTTTAAGTGGCTTAATGAGTTATGTGCAGGCCATAGCAACCAGCACATAACTCGTATTCCATTAGCCCCCGTTTAATAGCGCTCTAATCTCAGCTAGCTGCTCCTCGCCTTCCTGAAAGATTTGATGGGTTTGCTCGGGGCTTAGCGCTATTTTCTGAAACGCCGGTATCGACGAGTCTTCATCGGCGGCAGGCATGCTGCCACCGCTCTGGGTAGCGTAGAGGGAGGCCACTTGCACCAAGCCGCAGTAATCCAAATCATCCTCGCCTTCGCTGTGGCGCAACCAATCACCATACTCTCTAGCCACCGCCACCAGCTCTGGCGCAAAATCCCACTTCTCTAATACCATGCCGCCGATATGACCACTGAGCAGCATAATCACCGTATCTAAATGCTGCTGGTCGGTGCTCAAGTCATAAAAGTTATCCGCAAAGCTGATAATCACTAGCTCACCGATGCGATGTAATACACCGGCCAGCATGGCCTCATCTTCGTTAAAAATAGGTAAATGCTTAGCCAATACATAGCTGAATGCCGCAACTTCTATGCTTTGTCGCCACAACCGCTCCATGCGTTCTATGGCGGCATGGGAGTCGGACTTAAACAGTGACAAGACTGCAAAGCTGGTTACCAATTGCTTGGTGGTAATAATCCCTAAACGCGATATAGCTGCTTGGGTATTACTGCAGGGGGATACACCTCGGTACAGCGGGCTGTTAGCTGTTTTTAATAGTTTGGCAGCAATGGCCGGGTCGGTATTAACCAGCGCTGCTATATCGGCCAAGTTACTGTCTTTATCATCGGCTTTTTCACGAATTTTTAAGGCGGTCTCTGGCAAGCTGGGTAACACAAAACGCCCCGAGGCCAATTCCTGCTGAAACTCGTGCAATAAGATGCGGCCATCTTCCCCAGCCTGCGACTTCATATCTCCCACCACAAAACCGCCAGTTTCACTGTTCATGCCGCGCTGCAATTCATCTAATACCGACTTGCTCAGGGAAAAATACAAAATATCACTGGCCGCGATAGCCTTATACATTCTTGGGCGCAACCGAGCTATGGGTAACTGCGCCCTACCTTCGCCGGCCTTTAAAACATTTTCACGGCCATCTTTTGCTGCTAGGGCTATCTCTCCCTGCACCAAATAATATTCATCAATATCGATATCACCAACATCAAATAAAACAGTGTCCTTGGCCGCTTTTTCTATATCAATATAAATCGCTACATGCTCAAACAGCTCATGATCTAAACGATTAAAGGGGGAGAATTGCGCAATTAACGCTAATTTTTCACTGCTTTCCATAATTTACGGTTATCACCTAGTAAGTTGTTATTCACTATAGATGATAATAACGCTTACTACTCGTTAGGTTCAAAACAAAAAACCCGAGCTAGGCCCGGGTTTGATAGATTCGCTACTCATGATAGTTAATATTAGGCTTTCGCTTTTTTACGACCCCAAGCTAAGCTCGCTAAACCCAAGCCCAATAGACCTAAACTACCGGGCTCAGGCACATTTCTAGTAATAGTTTCTTTCACCTTGATATTGACGAAGGCCGCCGTAAATGAATCAGCGGTTGTGCCACCGGCGCGTAATTTATTTAAATCCCATACTGCACCACCGGTGCCCAGTGCCAGCAACCCATAGTCATTCCAGCTGTTGTTAACGCTACCGTAGGCGCTTGCGCAGGTAGTAAAACCACCAGCACCATCAGCCTGATAGCCAGTGCCCGTGCTATCCATACCTAAAGCTGCAGTGTTATCACCACAGAAAATACTGGAATTAATGACTGCATTCAATAAGGCATTATCGCTAGCTAAATCTGCAGCTATTGATGCATAGCTCAATGCGCTGCCACTAAGGGTATCTCGGTCTTCATCCGTCACTAAAATAAGATTTCTAATTGAGTTAGCCTGCGTGGTATACCCCAACGCGGTGTCTATACCTGAGTAACCGTCTTCAGTACCACCATTGAGCACCAAGCCTCCCGCAGCGGTATTAAACTCTGCCGCAGTACCCAAGTCGCCACCACCGACTGAGTGGCCATGACCACTAAGATGCGTGCTAGCGCCACCAAAGCCGACTAAACCATATTGAGCACTAAACGGATCGACGCCTGCCGCAGCGGCCAAAGCGGTATCCAGTGAACTTATCATGCCGCCTAACCAGGCATGCTCACCCGACATAGACCCCGACTCATCAACGACAGCGATAATATCTGTGGTAATAGCTGTGGCCATTACCGGTAACGCCGTAGACGCGAATACCGCCACAGCCAACTTAGAAAGTTTCATTTTATTGATCTCCTTTAAACCCTATTTTGCCAGAACAATACACCCTCATTGCTGGCTCGGAGTTTAAATAGAGCAAAAAACAGACCACTCTAATTATTAACAATAAAAAACAAATACTTAGCATTAAACGAGTCATATTAGCGTAAAGATACTCGACAGTTATAAAACCACTTTCACCAATACTTAATAAATTTTTGTACTATGAAGCGCTGCTGTTATTATTTATTATGCTCACAATTATCTTCTGTGACAGCCATCACAACATTTATCTTTCATGCGCATAAAAAAGTAGTTACAACGCTAACTTAAACCTGATAATTTTTTCGACAGTTAGCGCTTATTTTTTAATAAACTTTCTATTACGTCTAATTGCGTTTTCATAACAGCGATTTTATCCGCCATATCTTCACGCTCTTTATGCGCCTGCGCCACATCCTTGCTATTTTGTTCGGCGCTCATCACTTCTAAAATAGTGCCTACCATCATATTTAAAAACACAAATGCGGTTAAAAATATAAAGGTTAAATAATACAGCCAACTAATGGGATAAACCGCCATGGTTTCATACATAACATCGGTCCAGTCTTCAAAAGTCGCTATCCTAAATAGCGTAAGCATAGAAATGCTAACATCATCCCATAACACGGGGTTGATATTTTGAAACATCAACGAGCCTATCGCCGCGTAAATATAAAAAATAATAAACATTAACAGGGCTATATAACCCATGCGCGGAATCGCTTTTAATAAGGAATTAATTAAAAACCGCAGCTCTGGTACCACCGACACCAAGCGCAACACCCTAAACACTCGCAGTAATCGGCCCACTAACACCGCATCGGCATTTTCCAGCGGCACTAGACTTCCCATCACCACCAAGGTGTCAAACACATTCCAACCATCAAAGAAAAAACGCTTTTTGTTTTCACACACCGCAAAACGCAAGCAAAGCTCTATCAAAAAAAATACTGTCACTGCCCAATCCAGCACCCACAGCGCTTGCTCGGCCATAGGTGGAATATCATAGGTTTTAGCCCCTATCATTAACGCCGACAGCACAATAATAAATATCACCAAGCCCTGAAACCACTGGCTGGATTCTAAAAATTGTAAGCGCCTTAAAAACGCCCATGAAGTAGGGGATTGCATAGGGGTATTTTTCATAGAGGTTTTACGCGTAGTACTTAGATATTTATGGCGCCGAGAAACAGCGCCATAGTAATAAAGAATGATAGATAATGGGTAAAGCGGGCATTAGTACGCGGTTAACCTATGCTACTAATGCCGCCGTATTCTTTTAAAAACGATTCACTCTATGCAAACCATCTAGCGCCGCCACCCTATAGGCTTCGGCCATAGTGGGGTAATTGAATGTGGTTCTCACAAAATATTTTAAACTATTAGCCTCACCTTCTTGGCTCATCACGGCCTGGCCTATATGAATAATCTCTGAGGCTTCAGCACCAAAACAATGTATGCCTAATATTTGCAGGCTATCGGCGTGGAAGAGTATTTTCAACATGCCCACGCTTTCACCCGAAATTTGTGCTCTGGCGGTATCTTTGAAGAAGGCTCTACCCACTTCATAAGGTACTTTCGCGGCGGTGAGTTCGCTTTCAGTTTTACCTATGGAGCTAATTTCAGGCAGCGTATAAATACCGGTAGGAGCCTCGGTAATAAAGCGGCTATTCTCACCACAGATATACCTAGCCACTGAGCGTCCTTGATCATAAGAGGCACTAGCCAAACTAGGCCACCCCACCACATCACCTATAGCAAAAATATTATCTAACGCAGTTTCATAACGCTCATTAACTGCTAGCTGGCCACGGTGATCCGCCTCTACACCTATGGCTTCTAGGGCCAAGGTATCGGTATTACCGGTGCGGCCATTACACCACAGCAAAGCATCGGCGTGTATGCGCTTGCCCGACTCCATTACCATAGTCACGCCATCGTCGGTGGCCTCTACGGCTTTATACTCTTCACCGTGACGCACAGTGACGCCACCCACGCGCAAGTGATAGCTGAGCGCGTCCGATATTTCATCATCCAAAAACGACAGCAGGCGATCGCGACTGTTGATCAAATCAACCTTCACCCCCAAACCAGAAAATATAGAGGCATACTCACAACCAATGACACCTGCACCGTAAATAATCAGCGTTTGTGGTGTGTGCCGCATGGTTAAAATACTATCACTGTCGTAAACCCGATCATGACTAAAGTCTACATTTTGCGGATTGTAGGGTCGTGAGCCGGTGGCAATAACTATTTTATCGGCGGTGATTTTTTCTACCGCGCCTTCACCGGTTTTAACATTGACGGTGTTAGCATCTTCAAAACTCGCCAGGCCTATGTGCAGGTGTATGCGGTTATGCACATAAAACTCTGAGCGCATATCGACTTGCCGCGGTATCACTTGCTCGGCCTGCTTTAGCACCTCGGGATAGCTAGGCCATAAGGCTTTGCCTGCACGGTGAAACAAGGGGTTACTGTTAAAACGTATGATTTGCTTGACCACATGACGCAGGGATTTGGAAGGAATAGTCCCTTTGTGGGTGCAGTTGCCCCCCACCATGCTATAGCTTTCTACCACGCCTACTTTCATACCGGCCTTGGCTGCAGTAATTGCTGCCCCTTCGCCCGCAGGACCCGAGCCTATCACTAACAAATCGTACTTATAAATCGGCATACAAAGAAAACTCTACTAATCAACAGAAATGAATGGGGGCAATTTTAACACAGCTGCCAGCGCTTTGAGCGAGCTTAGGCTAAATGCATGAGTAGCCCTGCACTTAGGGCGCTAGGTTAAGGTGCTAGCCGCTCTATAGACCAAGGGCCATCAGCCTGCCGGATGTACTGAAAGCGGTCGTGCAAGCGGCTGGCGCCGCCCTGCCAAAACTCTATTTGCTGGGGCACTACGCAATAGCCTCCCCAAAAATCGGGCAATGGAATATGGCCGTCAGCAAATTTGGCTTTCATAGCGGCAAATTGCTGCATTAATAAATTGCGGGTAGATACTGGCCGGCTTTGATGGGAAGCCCAGGCGGCCAACTGGCTTTCAGCGGGGCGGGATAAAAAATATTTGGCCGCTTGCGCCGCCGACACCTTATGGGCCACACCGCAGATTTTTACCTGTCGTTCCAAGGTATGCCAAGGAAAGTGCAGGCTAATACGGTTGTTCTGCGCCAAATCCTGAGCTTTACGGCTACCAAAATTGGTATAAAACACAAAGCCTGCGTCAGACACATCTTTTAGCAACACGATACGCTGGGACGGCTGGCCCTCGCTATTCACGGTTGCCACCGTCATAGCGGTAGGGTCCTGCAGCTCGGCATCAACCGCCTGCTGCAACCACAGGGAAAACTGATCAAAGGGATTGTCGCTGAGGTCTTTGCGGAGCAAGCCCCCTTGCAAGTAATCGCGACGTATAGCGTCTATGCCCATATAGCCCTCATATAATTCACCCAATAGTCTCTCAATAATGGGGGCGATTATACATCACCAAGCCTATCAATTAGTGATAATTAATACGCTTGCTAACAGGATTAAACCAAAGCTTATTCTATAACTACTGACACCGTATTGGACAATACGCTGCTTATCCCATTGCTATCGTAAGAGGCTATAGAAAAGTGATAGGTATCGGCCATTTCGGGGCTGTAGACATAGCTATTTTCTGTCGGATTGGCAATATTGACCACACGATCGCTGCCACTTGTTTCAGCCACGATATAAAGATCATAACCACCCAGCTCGGTAATCGGCAGTGGCGAACCATCAGCTCGAGTAGCCGGGGGCTGCCAGTTTACGGTAATGGTACTAGGCTGCCAGCTAGGATTGTCTGGCTCTAACTCTACGCTATTAACTAGCACTAAAAAACTGGCCGTAACGGTATTGCCTGCTTGGTCCACGCTATTACACTGCACCGAGCTCTCACCTACACTAAACAAACTGCCCGATAATGGCATACAGGCCACGGCTGTATTGCCATCCACCAAGTCACTGGCAGACACCTGAAAATCCACGGCCACAGACGTCGCGGCTTCTGTTTCCAGCTGTATAGTGTCCGGTAAGTTTAATAGTGGCGGTTGGCTATCCAGCACATTCACCGCAAAGCTAGCCTGGCTTTGGTTACCCCTGCTATCTGCGGCCGTGCAAGTGACTATAGTCGTGGCCAATGGAAATAATGCCCCTGATGCAGGACTGCATGAATAACTGGGCTGGTCGTCCTTATTATCGCTAACGGTCACCGTATAACTAACTACCGCACCAGCGGCCGATTCGGCCTCAACCGTCAGACCCGCAGGAACCTCTATAGAAGGCGCGGCTCTGTCCTTACCCCCTTTTTCACCGCTTTTACCCCCTTTGGCTGCCATAGCCTGATGAGACGACAACATTAACATGACTAATAAACAGACAATACGCATAACAAACTCCAACCACTGTGACTACTGGGCTAAAGTTTATAGAGATCAGCGACCCTAACAACTTGTGTTAGTAGCAAATGTGACACCGTGCCTAGTGGCTAGCGCTTAACGTGATTGAGTCGATATTTTGAACAGCGGCGGTATAAATCCCTATAGACCTGCCGCTTTTGCCAGTAGCAAACTGAACACACTCAGGCCAGTCACCATCAGCAATAAAATGGCCAATAACTTCAAAGGCTTAAAAGGTTTGCGCGCTACCGAGTTGACACCACGCTGGAGAAACTGATCAACCTTCTGTTGATCTTCGGGGGATAATTCACGTTTATTAGTCATCGCTGTCTCTTACTAAAGCGGCTGTTAAGAAGCGATTATCGCAAATTCACCCACTAAGCACACGGCTTAATCACGACAATAAAAAAACCCCGCTTAGGCGGGGCTGCTTAGATGTTAAAACTACTAGGCCGTTTGGTCTAGTAACTGGCCAGGGCTGTTAGCCCCAGACACATTCTCTGGGGTGGATAAATTGCTACTCAAAAAGTTGCTGCTACGCACCGACTCTATACGGCTTTTACGCTGCGCTTCTTTTAATTCACTCTCACTTTTAGTCTCGGCTCTTTCGGCGGCCGTTAAACGTCTTTCTTCCGTTTGCTGCGCCCTAAGCTCGGCCCTAGCCGATATTGCCAGCCTAGCCGCGCTAGCCGCTACCTGCCTATCCTGCCCAGAAGGGTCTGCGGGGGCCAGCGCTGCCCGCTGTACCTGCTCGGCGGCTTGCAAGGTTTGCTGTGGATTATCGGAATTGGCAGGTAAAGAAATAGAAACTTCCCCTCCCACCGCATACTTCACGCCATTGGGACCTGTTTCATAACTATATGAGGGCGCGCCTGCATATTGCCCACCCACGCCAGCATGGGCGGCTTCATGGGCTCTGACTTCGGCATCCCTGGCTCTAAGCTCACGCAATTGCGCCAGCTCGCTATCGTCTAAGCCGCTTTGATCGGAGCTGTCTTGATCAGAGCCAGGCTCAGCATCAGATGGCCGCTCTTGGTTGCGGCCATCACTATCGATACCGTCTTCTTGCTTGTCGTTTAAGGCTTGTTGGTTTTTGGGGGATTCTTCTATGGGGGCCAGTAGATCGTCTTTGGCCTCTAGGTTTTCTAAACCTACGGCTTCACGCCCAGTACTGGTAAATGCTGACACCGTGCTGGCGTGTAAGGAAAAATTGTTAGCACCTATGCTGGTAATCATGGTGATGTAATGCCGCCATTAGGATACCTGCAAAACTAAGCTAGGGTATCAATTAACGTACCTAAGGTTTCGTCTGCAGTACGCACTACCGCCGCTGAGGCCTGCACCTGCTGCTCGCTTCGCACTAACTGCACAGCGCCTTCGGTTAGCGCATCCAAGCCGCTATTAGCAGGCCGGGTAGAGAACTGAGGCGCCTCATTAACCGCATCTACCGCTTCACTATCAGTAGGAGTCGTCACCGTGGCACTGGCAATTTTTTGGGCTGCGCTCTGGGCGCTGTTTTGACCGGCTTGTATACCGGATAAACCTGTTGATAATACGGAATTCATAACCACTCCACCTAGAATCTATCTAATAGGACTATAGCCTAATAGAACCTATAGCGCTTAGCCCCTAAGGCGTTTCAATAACTGCTCAGGAACTATAAGCCTGGGCAACAACAGCACCAGCCAACGCGTACACAATTTAAGCAAACTATCGCTAAAAACGCTACCGCTATCTACCCACAGCCGCTTTAGGGCAAGACATTATAGCTATATAAAACAAGTAATTAGCCATATGCAGTTCTTAGACAGTACCAGAAAGGCTATAGCAGCGCGGCAATATCCATATACCGCGAAGCCTCTTTGCCATTAGCTTCCGCCAAATGTGGCACTTCACCCAAGCAGGGCGCGGGGATTAAATCCGCCAAGGTCGCAAAATTTTCGGCATAACAGCTCATATTAGGATCTATCCTATTGGCCACCCAGCCCGCTAGCGGCAGGCCGTCGCGCTGTATCGCCTCTATAGTTAACAGAGCGTGATTGATACAACCCAGCTTCATACCCACTACCAAAATCACTGCTGTGTTGAGTTCCTTGGCCAGCCCCGCCAGCGTTTCTGTGCGGTTGAGGGGCACGCGCCAGCCACCAGCGCCTTCTATCAATAAAAAATCACTAGGCTGCATCATCACCCCGCGGCAATAACCCGCTAACTGGGTCACGCGCAACGACTTGCCCAATTGCGCGGCGGCGATATGAGGGGCGATGGCAGGCTCCAGTGCAACGGGGTTAACCTGCTCATAGGGTAGCTTCTGCGACATAGCTTGCTGTAACAATAGCGCGTCACTATTACGCAAACCTTCTGCGGTTTGCTCGCAACCCGCCGCTACCGGCTTTATCGCCAAGGTGGTTAAACCCTGCTGATTGGCCGCCTCTAACAGGCCGGTGGCGACTAAGGTTTTACCCGCGTCGGTATCGGTGCCGGCAATAAAATACTTTTTACCCATGGTTTAACTCTGCTCCTCTGGCTTGGCTATCACGCCATACCAAACTTGATAAGTGGCTGGCAGCATGCCCTGTTCGTTGCGGTAATTTTCATAGGCGGCTAATAGCGCCTTTACCCGCTGCTTGCCCATTAAACCGCTAGGCCTACCGGCATTAACATTGTGCGCGCCCAAGGCTTTTAACTCACGGGTAAGCAGCTTGAGCTTAGAGTATTGCAACACCACGGTTTGCTCTTGCCACTGCTGCACGACAAAGCCAGCCTGTGCAATTGCGTGATTAACTATGACCTCATCTAAAAACTGATTCACATGCACATAGCTATCAACCTGCTGCCAGGCACTGCGTAATTCATTGAGGGTATCCGGCCCCAGCGTAGCAAACACAAAACGCCCTCCGGGTTTTAATACTCGAAAAACCTCGGCAAATAATTGCTCGGGGGTTTCACACCACTGTATTGCTAGGCTAGAAAAAATAATATCAACACTATTATCCGCCAAGGGTATGGCTTCGGCATCACCGCAAAGATATAACGCATCTTGTAGCTCTCTGTGGTCGCGGGCATAACGCAGCATACCTTCGGCCAAATCAAAGGCGACCAATTGTGCAGGTAACAATTGCTGCTGTAGCTTAGGTAGAAAAAAACCGGTGCCACAACCTAAGTCTACAACACGCTCCAGCCCGGCATTATTGCTGGGCAAACACTCTAATAGCTGGTTACCGATATCTCTTTGCAAACCCGCTACGGAATCATAAGTAGCAGCCGCCTTGGCAAAAGATTTAGCCACCAATAACTTATTGCGTTTTTTTTCACACAGTGGCTTTGCTACTGACTGCTGCATAAAGTTAATAATGGCGTCACAGCATTGCTCCGCATGGCTGACTAAGGGCACATGAGCCGCGCCAGCTATCACTTTAACGTCTGCATTCAATTCTTTTAAATCATCGGCAGCCTGTACCGGCACTAATTGGTCGTGTTCACCTAACAGGCAAAGCACAGGCAGGCTATTTTTTTTACGGTTATCAATGTCAACTAACAAGTTCAATGCGTCGGTTAAACTCTCGGCATTAGGGGTTTGCTTATCGCTGAGTTCGCGCAATGTTTTAACCACCGCCTTTTCATTATCACTGCCCTTGGCTTGCAATAATAAAAAGCGCTTCAAGCAAGCTGCAGGTGACCGCTCAGCCAATTGATAAAACTGTTGAAAAATGTCTGCCGCCATCGCTTGCGGCCAATCGGTTTTTTGCACAAAAACCGCATTGCTGGCGATGGTGCTAACACGCTGTACGCGCTGGGGGAACTGCTGCGCCAATTGCAGCGCCAGCATGCCGCCCAATGAAAAACCTAACACCGAATAAGATGTGGGCATGATGTTATTTAATTCATCTAGCAACGCTGGCAAGGGCATACTGGCAACATCCACGCTGCCACCAAAGCCCGGCAAGTCCACTAGCGTAAGATGATAGTGTTCGTTAAGCGTAGACACACAGGGCTGCCACACAGCACTAGCTATACCCCAGCCATGTATCAGCAATAAGTGCTCAGCGCTTGCTAAGCCATTTTTAGCGGGCAGTGTTTGGTAATGCATTACAACGGGTCCAACACGCTGGCTAAAGCCGCTAATAAATCGCTGACATCCTGTTCGCTGTGATCCGCTGTTAGGGTCATACGTAAACGCGCAGTGCCATTAGCTACAGTCGGTGGCCGTATCGCGCCCACTAAAAAACCTTGCTCGGCTAAAGCGCGGCTAACCGCCAAGGCTTTCGCACTATCTCCTATTAACAAAGGCTGTATCGCCGTATCGGAAGGCATTAACGTCAAGCCTAGGGCCTGTGCCTGCTGTTTAAAATGGCTAATTAAATGCTGCAATTTTTGCCTGCGCTCGCTGTCGTCACGAATAATCGCCAAGCTCGCTAGCGAGGCGGCTGCAATGGCCGGTGGCAAGGCGGTAGTGTAAATGTAGGGCCGGGCAAATTGAATAAGGGTTTCGATTAATACTTCACTGCCCGCCACAAAAGCGCCAAAGCTACCTGCGGCTTTACCCAGTGTTGCCATTAATATCGGCAATTGGTTTTGATCTAATTGAAAGTGTTCAGCACAACCTGCGCCCTGCTCACCCAATACGCCAAAGCCGTGAGCATCGTCTACCATTAGCCAAGCATCTTGCTGTTCGGCCAAGGCCGCTAATTCTGTTAAGGGCGCACAATCACCATCCATACTGAATACGCCATCTACCACTATTAATTTTCTTTCGGCGGTGCTGGCGTTAAGTTTTTTTGTTAGGCTGGCGACATCGTTATGTAAAAAGCGCTGGAATTTTGCCCCCGATAATAAGCCGCCATCTAATAACGAGGCGTGATTTAACTTATCTTCAAACACCGCATCTTGCTTGCCCAGCAAGGCATTAATAATGCCGACGTTGGCCATATAGCCGGTAGAAAAAAGCAGCACCCTATCGCGGCCAGTAAACGCCGCCAGCTCTTCTTCTAATTGATGATGTAATGAACTGTGGCCACAGACTAAATGTGAGCCGCCGCTGCCCACGCCAAAATCATTGGCCGCCTGTTGAAAGGCGGCGACAACGTTAGGGTGATTCGCTAAGGCTAAATAATCATTGCTGCAGAAATTTCTATAGGACTTACCACTAACAACAACACGCGCCCCTTGAGCGCTTTCCAGCAGGGGCCGTGCTCTATAGAGGTGTTGCTGCTTGCGCTGAGCCAGCGCCGCAGAGAGTGAGTCTAAGTTGGCCATAGGGCGGCAATAGCTTAGGCGCTGGCGTCGTAAAAAAACTTATCGTTGCGCGCGCTGGTGACGTCGTTTAATAAACGGCCTTCTAACTCATCATCACAGTGCTGACCGTCTCTATCTTCAGGCTTAATACCTAAGCGATCAAACAGCTGCATATCTTTGTTAGCTTTGGGATTAGGTGTGGTTAATAATTTTTCACCGTAGAAAATAGAATTAGCACCGGCAAAATATGCCAGAGCATGCATCTCTTGATTCATAGATTCACGGCCCGCCGACAAACGCACATGTGATTCGGGCATTAAGATACGCGCTACCGCGATGGTGCGGATAAAATCAAAATTATCTAAGTCTTCTAAATCGGCAAAGGGCGTGCCTTCAACTTTTACCAACATATTTACCGGCACTGATTCGGGGTGCATAGGTAGGTTGGCTAATTGTATTAATAAATTGGCGCGGTCTTTGGCAGACTCGCCCATGCCAACTATGCCGCCGCTGCAGACTTTCATGCCCGCTTCACGCACATTCGCCAAGGTGTTGAGTCTATCGGCATAGGTACGGGTGGTAATCACATCGCCGTAGTATTCTGGTGAAGTATCGAGGTTGTGGTTGTAATAATCCAAGCCCGCTTCTGATAACTCTTGCGCTTGATCGCCGCTTAACATGCCCAAAGTCATACAGGTTTCTAGGCCCATTGCCTTCACTTCTTTTACCATGGCGGTGACATAGGGCATGTCTTTTTTCTTGGGTGAACGCCAAGCGGCACCCATGCAAAAACGAGTAGCGCCGGTGGCTTTGGCTGCGCGAGCTTCGTCTATGACTTTTTCTATTGCCATCAAGGTTTCTTTCTCTAGGCCGGTATCGTAGCGGTTGCTCTGCGGGCAGTATTTGCAATCTTCCGGGCAGGCACCGGTTTTTATGGATAACAGAGTACTGACTTGCACTTGATTGGGATCAAAATTCTCGCGGTGTACGGTTTGCGCTTTAAACAGCAAGTCGTTAAAGGGTAATTCAAATAGCGCCTGTACTTCGGCTAGGGTCCAGTCGTGGCGTAATGCAGTCATGTTTATACTCGTATGTTATTCCAACGCGTAAGCGCTATGGGTAGAATGTTGGTTTATAGCGCTCAGGGCGTGCTCATCTAGGATGCAGAGCCGCCTATGATAAGGATTCACTCAAAGCTGTCAACCTGAAAGGACTCTCATGGTTAACAAATTAATAGCTAACAAGCTCCTCGCCTATATAGCCCCCTATCGCTGCATACTCTGCGACCAAGCCAGCCCCAGCCAATTAGACCTATGCCCAGCCTGCCTAGCGGAGTTACCGATCCTAAAGCCACCACAATGCCAAATTTGTGCCCTGCCGCTGGCCAGCGAGCACAGCCATAGCTGCGCCAAGTGCCTGAAAAAACCACCTAGTTTCAATACCTTAGTAGCCGGGTGGCGCTATCAAGCACCCATAGATGAGCTGATTAACGGCTTTAAATACCAAGCCAAACTCAGCCACGGCAAGGTCTTGGCACAACTATTAAGTGAACGTATCAAGCGACACTACGACCCCTCGCAACTGCCCACGTTACTAATCCCCACCCCCCTGCACTGGCGGCGTTGGTGGCAGAGGGGCTATAACCAAAGCGAACTACTGGCCCAGCAATTAAGCAGGCATTTAGACATAACCATTAACCGCAACCTGATACGGCAGCTGCACACCCCCAAGCAGCAGGGGCTCAACGCCCGCCAGCGGCGGCGCAATTTGCAGAAGGCCTTTAAGATCAAAACCAGCAGAGCTATCGCGGGCCAGTGTGTCGCTATTATTGATGATGTGGTCACTACCACAGCAACCGCCGAGGCTATGAGCCAATGCCTGTTAGCCGCAGGTGCAGCAGAGGTGCATGTGTGGTGCTTGGCCCGCACCCCCATAAATCTGTAATAAGCGATGTGTGGGCTGGGCATCTTTAGTATCATCCCCTGCTCTACCAATAACTGACCCACAACACTCACTTTTAACTGTATGCGCTTATTTATACTCTTACTCTTTAGCTGCATGTTATCCAGCCTCACCATGGCAGATAGCACAAATGTAGCCGTGGCCGCTAATTTTAAGCCCACGTTGTTACTGCTACAAAACCACTTCCAAGCGCAAAGCGGTCATCGGCTGATTATTAGCAGTGCGTCTACCGGCGTACTGTTTAACCAAATTAGCCACGGTGCGCCCTTCGATGTTTTATTAGCCGCCGATGTAGAGCACCCACAAAAACTGGAGCACGCAGGTTTAACCGTTGCCCATAGCGGTTTCACTTATGCTCAGGGGCAGCTGGTATTAGCCAGCCTAAACCACACGCTGGATCAGGCTGACGAAAGCAGCATTAGGCAACAGCTCAGACTAGCTAAAACCATTGCCATCGCCAACCCAGCCCTCGCGCCCTACGGGCTGGCCGCGCAGCAAAGCCTCAGCCATTTACAGCTATGGCCGCCACTGCCAGCGCAATTAATACGGGGGAATAATATTAGCCAGGCCCAGCAATTTTTAATGACCGGCAATGTGCAGTGGGCGTTTATTCCCCTCTCGCCGCTATTAGTAGAGCAGGGCGTGCACTACTGGCTGATACCTAGGGATTGGTATCAGCCCATACGGCAGCAGGCAATACTGTTACAATCCGGGCGGCATAATGAGGCTGCCTTAGCCTTTATGACGTTTTTACAATCCGACGTTGCCCGACACCTTATTGCTCAACAGGGCTACATACTGCCCTCGCGGAACTAAGCCATGCTGCACGCCAATGACATCGCCGCTATCGTTTTAAGCTTGCAGCTAGCTACTATAAGCACGGTGATTTTATTAATCATAGGCACCCCCATGGCTTGGTGGCTGGCCCATAGCCGCAGCCGCTGCAAACCCATTTTTGAAGCGCTAGTAGCACTGCCCTTGGTATTACCGCCCACCGTATTGGGTTTTTATTTACTGCTGGCCTTTGCCCCCAACAGCCCCTTTGGTCAGTTGTGGTTGTCCGCCACAGGGCAATCCTTAGCCTTTAGTTTTAGCGCGCTAGTTATAGGCTCGGTGCTGTACTCGCTGCCCTTTGTAGTGCAACCGCTGCAAGCCAGCTTTGAGCAACTACCGAAAAACTTATTAGAGGCTGCCAGCACTTTAGGGGCTGACTTTAAAGATAGATTTTTCAGCATAGTGCTGCCGTTATCGCGACGCAGCTTTATTACCGCTGCCAGCCTGGGCTTTGCTCATACCGTGGGGGAATTTGGCATAGTGCTGATGATAGGCGGTAATATACCCGGCAAAACCCAAGTACTATCTATCGCCTTATTCGACCGGGTAGAGAGCCTGCAATTTCAACAGGCCCACATCTTAGCCGCGGGATTAGTGGTATTTTCACTGCTGTTATTAAGCTTGGTTTACCGCATGAATAAACCCAGCTCGCTTAGCGTGGTACGCCCACAATGAGCTTATCACTAGCCTTTAATTTACAACGTAATCGCCTATCACTAAACATCAAAGGCGAGCTAGCCAACAGCGGTATTACCGCGCTTTATGGCGACAGTGGTGCAGGAAAAACTTCACTGCTGCGCTGCATAGCGGGGCTGGAGCAAGGCGCCCAAGGTAGCATTCGTTTTAATAATACGATTTGGCAAGACGACAGTACTTTTATCCCCAGCCACCAGCGCCATATAGGTTACGTATTTCAAGATGCGCGCTTATTTCCGCATTTAAATGTGCTGCAAAATTTGCACTACGCCTATCAACGCTGCCACAACAAGGGGTCGAGTTATAGCCTAGAGCAGATATGTGCATTTTTAAAACTGGACCACTTATTAAGCCAATACCCCGCCACACTTTCCGGCGGTGAACAGCAGCGCGTCGCCATAGGCCGCGCCCTACTCAGCCAACCGCAATTGCTGTTAATGGACGAGCCGCTGTCGGCATTGGATCAAGCTAGCCGCGATGAGATTTTAGACTTGCTAGAGCAGCTGCCACAGCGGGTAAACGTACCGGTGATTTACGTCAGCCATAATATGGATGAGGTTAGCCGCTTGGCCGATCACTTAGTGATACTAGAGCAGGGCAAAATTTGCGCGCAAGGGCCGTTGCTAGAGCTATACCACCGCTTGGATTTACGCCTCAACCAGCAAGAGCAAGCCGCCAGTTTATTGCAGGGTAAAATTATAGGCAGCGACTCACAGTATCAACTGGCAGAACTGTCTATAGGCGCACAGCAATCATTATGGCTGCACTGCCAGCGTCCTATAGGCGAGCAACTGCGCTTGCGTATACCGGCGCGGGACGTCAGTATCAGCCTCAGCCCACAACGCGACAGCAGCATACTTAATATTTTACCAGGCTGCATAGTCAGCATACTGCATCAGGATAACGCCGCCCACACTATGGTAAAACTGCAAGTGGCCGAGCAATACCTGCTGGCCAGAATCACCTATAAATCCCTAGAACAACTACAGCTAGCACCCGGCCTAAACGTATACGCACAAATTAAAAGCGTGGCCCTACTCAATCAATCCCTGGAAGCGTAAATGTCCAATCGTGCCATACCCGATGATGAAGTGCCCGATAACGAAATAGTCGATAATGAAGTATCCGGTAATAAAGTGTCCGGCAATATAGCATCCGATAATGATGCGCCTGACACTGAAACCCCCGATGGCGACAACAGCTTACACCCCTATCAAAAACTCACCCCCGAGTTAGTGCTAGACGCCATAGAAAGCACAGGCCTCATTACCGACCTGCGTATCTATCCGCTAAACAGCTACGAAAATCGCGTCTACCAAATTGGTATAGAAGGTAGCGAACCCATCATCGCCAAATTTTACCGGCCCGAGCGCTGGAGCGATGAGCAGATATTAGAAGAACATGAATTTTGCCAGCAATTAGTCGACGCCGACGTGCCGGTGGTTGCGCCGCAACAAAACAGCGCCGGTGAAACCTTATTAGATTTTCAGGGCTTTAAATTTTCACTGTATGAACGCCGCGGCGGCCGCGCCCCCGACTTAGGCGACTTAGACAGCCTGCACATACTGGGTCGTTTAGTGGCACGCATACACGCCGTGGGTGCTACCCAAGATTTTAAGCACCGACCACACTTGGACATAGAAAGCTTCGGCAGTAAAAGCCATCAGTTTATTAGCGAAAACTTTATCCCCATGGAGCTGGCCACCGCTTACAACAGCCTATGCGAAGATTTATTAGGCGCCATTAAAGAATTATTTGCGCAAGTACCCTACACCGCCATACGCACCCACGGTGACTGCCATGCCGGTAATATTTTATGGCGCGACGACAGCCCCCACTTTGTCGATTTAGACGATGCCCGCATGGCCCCGGCCATACAAGATATCTGGATGTTTTTATCGGGCGATAGGCAACAGCAAACCGCGCAGCTCTCTGAACTGGCCGATGGCTATAATCAGTTTTACGATTTTGATCCGCGCCAATTACCCCTTGCGGAAGCGCTGCGCAGTTTGCGCATTATGCATTACAGCGCCTGGCTGGCAAGGCGCTGGCAGGATCCGGCCTTCCCCCACAATTTCCCGTGGTTTAATACCGTGCGCTATTGGTCCGAACATGTATTAGAATTACGCGAACAATGGGCCCTGCTCAATGAACCACCACTACAAGTCTTTTAACTAAGCCCACCGCTTAACAGGTTGCGAATGTGAAGAAATTTTTACTGGTATTACTGTTTATCTTTTTACTGTTATTGTCACTGCCCATAGTCGGCTGGTGGATGAGCCTACAAGCCCAGCCCAGCGTTAGCTTTACCGCCGACGATGGCGCCGCACAAGAGCTAGGACGTATACATCAGTTTATTCAGCAAAGTGAAACCACGCCCACTCACAAACGGGTGGAATTTAGCGGCCAGGATTTAAATCAACTGATACGGCACAGCAGTCAGCAATTTAAGAAGCACTTGGACTTTGCCGGGCATGTTAATCTGCAGCCCGAGCGCAGCGAATTATTACTCAGTATTAACACTCACCTGCCTCTGCGCCCTTATCTAAACCTGCGTATAGATTTCACCACTTACGGTAAAAACCTAGTGCTATTGGGTGGCCAAATCGGCAGCATAAACTTGCCTCAACAAAGTGTAGAGCTGCTCGTCAACATGACCATGCCCTACGCCCAACAGCACCCGCAATACAACAGCGGCACCCAGCTGTGGCAAACCATAGAAGCCATTACCCTTAGCGAAAATCATATTGCTATAGATTTTAATATTGATGAGCGCATGCAGGCGCAGCTGCAACACCAACAACTAGAACTATTTATAGGCAAAACTGCCTTAGAGCGACTGCCCTTTTATCAGCAAGCTATAGAGCAGCAATTTGCCAATCGCTTGGGGCAACGCATTAAACTCTATGAAGTGATGCACGCACTGTTTAACTTAGCGCTTAGCCAACCTCAGGCCGATATTGTGGCCGACAACAAGGCTATTTTACTGGCACTGTTTTTACACACCGCCGACCGCGAAGACTTTGAGATGCTAAACCTGCAACAACATGTGCAGCTACCCCAGCAACCCATAGAGCTGACCATAGAGCGGCGTAAAGATTTAGCCACCCACTTTTTAAGCACCGCGGTAATCACCTTATTTGCCAACAGCTCTATCGCCGACGCCATAGGCTTGTATAAAGAACTACAAGATCAAGACGGCTATAGCGGTTTTTCAGTGTCGGATTTAATTGCCGACCGCGCCGGCAGTTTATTTGCCAGCCAGCTAATCAACCCCAACCTAGCGCCACAACTTCAAAAAAATATTGCCCTCAGCCAACAGGAACATGACTTCTTCCCCATCACCTACCCGCTGGCCTCGCAACTGGAGCAGCAGTTGCATAACAGCGCAGGCAACCAACAGGCCATGCTAGAACAGATAGAGCAGCAAATTGACCAACACGCCCGCGCCGTTGCTATTTATCAAACCGCCCAACAACCCTAAGCGAATGACTTGTGAGCTCAGATGTGATCAGTAACGCCAAGGCCGTTATCAGCAACCAAACCGGCCCCCACCAGCAATTACCCCAATTAGTTGCCCGCCACTTAGCCTCGCCCTTTCGCAAACCTTACCCCGCTTTTAGCGTGCAGGCTTTTGAGGAAGCCAACAACTGGCAACAACGATTCAAGCGGCCGATTATTTTTGATTCTTACTGCGGCGTGGGTGAAAGTACCGTGGCCTTGGCCAAACTACACCCCGAAGCCAGCGTTATAGGCTTAGATAAATCCCTGCACCGGCTCAATAAACATGATGAGCACTACCGTGCCAGCGGGGTCGATAATTACTATTTACTGCGCGCCGATATCGATGATTTTTGGCGCTTGGCAGTAGCTGCCCAGTGGCAGCTCAGCCACCACTATTTGCTATACCCCAACCCCTGGCCTAAGTCGGCCCATATCAAACGCCGCTGCCACGGCTCGCCGCTGTTTCGCAGCCTGCTGGCACTGGGCGGCCGCATAGAGCTGCGCAGCAACTGGCCTATTTATGTAGAGGAGTTTGCACTAGCCTTAAGCTTGGCTGGCCACCCAGCACAGGCTCAGGCCTTTAATCCCGAGCCGGTGATGACCCCCTTTGAGCGCAAGTATCTAGCCGCTCAGCAGACTCTTTATCGTTGCGTTTATAGCCTAAACCTTTAATTGCTCTACACTTAGGTACAAATACTTACTTCACTAGACGCCAATAGCGCCTAGTATAAAAAGCCGTGCGTACGACATAGCAATAATAATGATATTTACCTTACCCAAAGATTTAGACGCCGAAACCCTAGAGGAGCTTATCATTTCCATCCAAGATGCCTTGGATGAGCTGGAGCCTGCGCTAGAGCATTTGGCTGCCTACCCCGACGACAAAAACTTACTCAACGATTTATTTAGAAACCTGCATACGATTAAAGGCAATTTTCGTATGTGCTTGCTCAGCCCCTTTACCGACTATGTACACGGCATAGAAGAAAGCATCTCTGAGGTGCGCAAAGGCAGGCTGAGCTTTAACAGCCTGTTAACAGAAACCTGCATACTGGCCTTAGACAAGTTGCGCTACCATCTGGATATTTTGCAGCAGCAAGCCGCCTGTGAAACCGATGAAATGGCCGCTATAGGCAGTCGTTTTCTGGCCATCGCCTTGGCCGATAACAGCTATGCCGCGGAACAGCTGATAGCGCAATTACTACTGGATTTACGCAGTGGCGCGATAGATACCTCCGCTAACACAATAACGGTAGTACTCGCCCCAGAAAGTGAGCAAGACATACGCCAGCAGCAACTGCAGTTTTTTAAAGCCACCTCAGAAAAACTGGCCCTGAAGCTAAATGGTAACAGCCAGCTATACCAACAGATGGTGCAGATAGCCGAGGCCGCACTGCCGCATTTACCCAGCGATATCGACAGCCCGCAATTAGTAGCCGCTATTTATCTACATGATATAGGCATGGCGGTGCTCGATGGCGCCACTCAACCCGTACCCACCGATAATACACAAATACTGGCTAAGCACCCGCTGGCAGCCTACCAGTATTTGCTCAAGCACCCCGGCTGGCAAACCGCTGCCGAGATCTGCCTACAGCACCATGAAAACTGGGATGGCAGCGGCTACCCCAAGCAATTAAAAGGCGAGCAAATTCATTGCGCAGCCCAGTTTATTGCGGCACTGGATTTATTTTGCGAGCAACTAACCCTGCACAGCCATTACCCCCCCTGCCGAGCCAGCCTCAATGCTCTTATCGCCTGCAACCGGGAGCTGGGTCGCTGCTTTTCGCTAACCGTAGTTAGAGCGCTCAATTTAGCCGTTAAGCAGCTCTACCTCTCACAAGCTCTGCCCCCAGCCTATGCCGCCTAGCCACAGACTTAAACCATAAACTATATCCCATAAAGCACTGTGTTTACTGTTGCGCATAGTCGTTACTCCTCTATAGTTAAGTGGAGGTGACATACCTCAACAATAAGCAAAACTAGCCTCCACACAGACCCTAACCGCTGGATACCACTATGATTAAACTTTTCTGCGCCAGCCTGCTGCTAGGCCTCCTCGCCGCCTGTCAAAGCAGCCCAGTCGCCACCGACTATGACACCGGCACCCAATTTAAACAGTATCGCTATTACCAGTTGGCCGCCACCGCCCCAGACGACAATGCCTTAATGCAAAAGCGCCTGATGGCTGCCATTGATAAACATACCAGCCTTAGCGGCTTGCAAAAAACTGAACAGGCACAAGCTCACACCCTTTTGTTGACGCCCTTGTTACGCTCACAACAGCGCACTCAAGAGCCTAATTCCAGAGGCGGCATAGGTCTGGGTAGCGGCGGCGGTGGCAGCTTTTTTGGCATCTCACTTAGCGTGCCACTAAGCAGTGAAACCTTGGTCAACGATGTCAATATTGTTATTACCCTCACCGACACCGAAAGCAATAAAGTGGTTTGGCAAGGCAGCTATGCGTTTACCGTCTCAGCTGACGACCCAGCGGCGGCCGATGAGCAGGTTGATAAGGCCGTGGCCGAGATAATGAGTTCATACCCTCCCAAGCCTAGCGACTGAGTGTGACACTATGAAAAAAGCTACGCTTTACTGCGCTTATATCGCTAGCTTTTTACTTCTCTGTAGCCATAGCTTGGCCAACTTGCCACTAGAAAAAATACGCATGCAATTGCGCTGGCATCACCAATTTCAATTTGCCGGTTACTATGCCGCTAAACAACAGGGCTATTATCAACAAGCGGGTTTTGATGTAGAAATTATTGCCGGCGATAAAAACCACCAACCAATCACCGAGTTATTAAAAGGGCAGGTGGATTTTGCTGAAGGCAATAGCGAAGTATTACTAGCGAGGCTACAGGGAAAACCGCTGATTGCGCTGGCAGCCATTTATCAACGCTCGCCTTCCATATTACTCAGCCGTCAAGACAGCGGCATAAGTACTGTTAATGATTTAAATCATAAAACCGTGATGTTGGTAGACGGGGTGAATTCTCAAGATGCGGATTTGCTGGCCATGCTTTATGCGGCGAAAGGCTCACTAGACGATATCAATATTATCCCCAGCTCCTACGATATTAGTGACCTATACCAAAAAAAAGTCGACGCGTTTAATGGCTATATTTCTAATGAACCTTTTTATTTAGAAGAGCGTGGCATTGCCTATCATATGTTGCGGCCGTCAGATTATGGCATAGATTTTTATAGTGATATTTTATTTACCTCCAAAAAGATGGTTGCTAAACACCCTTATAAAGTTAGCCGTTTTGTTGATGCCACCCTACAGGGCTGGCAATACGCACTAGACCACCCCGAAGAAATTATCCAGCTATTAAAACAACAATACCAAAGCGCTAAGTCGCTCAACCATTTACGCTACGAGGCCAACGCCGTACGCGAACTCATAATTCCCGAGCTTATTAGCATAGGCCATATGCACCCTAGACGCTTTCAGCACATGGCTAACATATTTCAGGAACTGGGCATGGTAGCAAACACCGAGCAGCTATCAGGCTTTATCTATAAGCCCATTACATGGCAAGAACGTTTTAGCAGCTGGTGGCCTTATTTAGCCGGTATCATTATCATTATGATTGCTGCCATTCTAATACAGGCCTATACCAATAAACGTTTAGAAAAAGAAATCGACAGACGCAAACGTGCAGAGCACGAATTAAAAAAACTGGCCCTCACCGACCACCTAACCAAACTACACAACCCCAGAAGTTTTCACCAACTGATCACCGCTGAAATAAAACGCGCTAGGCGCAGTAAACGTGCCTTTTCGCTGATAGCTATAGATATAGATTTCTTTAAGGCTGTTAATGATCAGTACGGCCATCATATAGGCGATGAGGTTTTACAACATTTAGCCAAAGTGCTATGCACAGACTTACGCGCATCAGATATGTGCACCAGGGTAGGTGGTGAAGAATTTATTATTATTTTGCCAGAGACCCATGAACATCAGGCATTGGAGCTAGCCGAACGCACAAGATTAACCATAGAAAATTTCCCCTTTATCAAAGGGGAAATTTATATACCCTTAACCGTTTCTTTTGGTGTAACAGAATGGCGCCTGCCAGACGAGCTAACCGACACCATGGAACGCGCTGACCAAGCGCTATACCAAGCCAAACACAAGGGCAGAAATTGCGTACAAGCATACAATCACAGCAACCAAAACAGCCTTACGACAAAATGATTACAGAAAATAGCCTTGCTACTGGTGATATTGTGCCGACAACTCATGCACTGCATTAATAAAAACACCGGCATGCTCAGGGTTCACCTCAGGAGTAATGCCGTGGCCCAAATTAAACACATGGCCATTACCCTTGCCAAAACTTGCCAATATTGCTGCCACTTCTTCGCGTATGCGCGCCGGTGAGGCGTATAACATGCTGGGGTCCATATTACCTTGCAGCGCCACTTTATCACCGACCCGCGCACGGGCTTGAGCAATATCAGTAGTCCAATCCAAACCCAGCGCATCGGCACCGGTAGCTGCCATAGGCTCTAACCATTGGCCGCCGCCTTTGGTGAATAAAATCACCGGTACTTTGCGGCCTTCACGCTCGCGTATTAAACCATCCACTATGCGCTGCATATAATTGAGCGAAAATTCTTGGTAGGCCGCATGGGATAAGGCACCACCCCAGCTATCAAAAATTTGTACCGCTTGCGCGCCCGCTTCTATCTGCGCATTTAAATACACGATGACCGAGTCAGCCAATTTAGTCAGTAACTGATGAAAGACTTCTGGCTGGTTGTACATCATCTGTTTGGTACGACGATAATCTTTGCTGGAACCTCCTTCCACCATATAAGTGGCTAAGGTCCAGGGGCTGCCAGAAAAACCAATTAACGGTACGCTGCCATTTAGCTCTTTGCGTATGGTACTAACCGCATCTATTACATAGCCTAGGTCTTTATGGGGATCTATCACTTCTAAAGCTTCAATAGCTTTTTCATCTTGCGTTGGCTTTTTAAAACGTGGGCCTTCGCCAGTTTCAAAATACAAGCCTAAGCCCATCGCATCGGGGATAGTTAATATGTCTGAAAATAAAATGGCCGCATCCAAAGGATAACGCTCTAGTGGTTGCATGGTCACTTCACAGGCTAACTGAGGATCCATGCACAGCGACATAAAGTCCCCCGCACGCGCACGCGCAGCGCGGTATTCAGGTAAATAACGGCCGGCTTGGCGCATCATCCACACAGGGGTGACATCAACAGGCTCGTGATTTAGGGCACGTAGGAAACGATCATTTTTTAATTCAGGCATAGTTTTTTACACTTCTAAATAATCTAAAATTCCTTCGGCGGCCTGTCGCCCCTCCCATATAGCTGTAACCACTAAATCGGAGCCGCGCACCATATCACCGCCAGCAAAAACTTTGGGGTTACTGGTTTGAAACTTATATTGCTGCTGCTCTGCGGCAACCACGCCCTGCCAATCGTTGAGGGCGATATTATAATCTGCTAACCAATCCGGTGGGCTGGGCTGAAAACCAAAAGCTACTAACACCACATCGGCCGGGATAATCTCTTCACTGCCGGGCACAGGCTCTGGCCTGCGCCGACCTTTTTCGTCGGGCTCACCCAACTGCGTACGTATGACTTTAACGCCTTCCACTTTGCCGTTGCCGACTATCTCTAAAGGCTGGCGATTAAATAAAAATGCCACCCCTTCTTCTTTAGCGTTGGCCACTTCCCTGCGCGAACCGGGCATATTGTCCTCATCCCGACGATAAACGCAACTCACTTGGCTGGCGCACTGGCGTATGGCGGTGCGATTACAATCCATGGCGGTATCACCACCACCTAACACAACCACTTTTTGCCCACGCACACTAATATAGTCGCTGGGGCTTTTTTCAAAACCTAGGTTACGATTTACATTTGCCACTAAAAAGGGCAGTGCATCGAAAACACCGGGCTTATCTTCACCGGGAAAACCACCCTTCATATAACGGTAGGTACCCATGCCCATAAAAACGGCGTCATACTCCGCCATTAATTGCGCCATTGTAACATCAGATCCCACTTCGGTGTTGAGTTGAAAGCTAATCCCCATACCTTCAAACACCTCACGGCGGCGCGTCATTACCGATTTTTCCAACTTAAACTCTGGGATACCAAAGGTTAATAAACCACCGATTTCCGGGTATTTATCAAACACTACTGGCTTAACCCCCGCACGCACCAACACATCAGCGCAGCCCAAACCCGCAGGCCCGGCGCCAATAATGGCGACTTTTTTATCGGTCCACACCCGCTGGCTAAGGTCTGGCCGCCAGCCCATGGCCAGCGCAGTATCGGTAATATACTTTTCGGTGGAACCTATAGTCACCGCACCAAAACCATCGTTTAAGGTACAGGCGCCTTCGCACAGCCTATCTTGCGGGCACACCCGGCCACAGACTTCCGGCAAGGTGTTGGTTTGGTGGGATAATTCAGCGGCTTCGAATAAATTGCCATCGGCAACCAGCTTTAGCCAGTTGGGAATAAAGTTGTGCACCGGGCATTTCCACTCACAGTAGGGATTACCACAGGACAAGCACCTATGCGCTTGTTGCTGCGCTTCCGGCTCTTGGTAAGGCTGATAAATTTCGACGAACTCTTCAGTACGCGCCGACATGTTTTTTTTAGTCGGATCTTGTCTGCCTACATCGACAAACTGAAAGACATTGTTTAAACGCTCTGTCATGGTTTTAATCACTCTATAAATCGGTATTAGCGTAAGCGGCTTTACTCTTATCTTTATTCTGGCCGCTGTTTAGTGCTGGCCAGTAAGACATCTAAGCTGGCAGCCTTGGGGCTCACCATCCAAAACTTACCGATGTAATCCACAAAGTTATCAAGTATGTACTGCCCCCACTCAGAACCTGTTTCGTCAACAAACTCTCTGATATTGGTACGCAGATGATGCCTATAGGCTTCCATGGCTTCGACATTCAAACGCTGAATTTGCACCAGTTCGCTATTGTATTTATCCACAAAGCTGCGATCTTCATCTAACACATAGGCAAAACCACCGGTCATACCGGCGCCAAAATTCACCCCGGTAGAGCCTATAACGGTGACGTTGCCGCCGGTCATATACTCGCAGCAGTGATCGCCAGCACCTTCTATCACCGCGTGACAGCCAGAGTTGCGCACCGCAAAACGCTCACCAGCGCGCCCTGACGCAAACAACTTGCCGCCGGTGGCGCCATAGAGGCAGGTGTTACCCATAATCGGGGTATCTTGCGAACTAAACTGTACGCCTTCAGGTGGACGCAAGACTATTTTACCGCCAGCCATGCCTTTGCCAACATAGTCGTTAGCATCACCGGTTAAATAAAGGTGTAGGCCACCTGCATTCCAGACTCCAAAACTTTGCCCGCCAGTACCTCTAAGCTTAAGCGTTATGGGATTATCGCTCATACCGCTATTGCCATGATGCCGAGCAATTTCGCCGGATAAACGCGCGCCTATAGAGCGATCACAATTATTGATAGTAAATGTAAATTCGCCACCGGTTTTATTAACTATAGCTTGCTGGGTTGCCGCCAATATTGCTTCGGCGGTTAGACCTTTATCAAAAGGTTGGTTATTACTGACCTGGCAAAACTCAGCCTGTTCAGCGAACTCGGTATCTTTGTAGAGTATGGCCGAGTAATCTAGGTTTTTATGTTTATCCGTTTGCCCTTCTAGCTGCACTAATAAATCAGTACGACCGATTAAGTCTTCCAGCGAACGCACACCCAGTACCGCTAACCACTCGCGGGTCTCCTCGGCAATAAATTTGAAAAAATGCATGACCATTTCTACGGTGCCTATAAAATGCTTATCCCGCAGATAATCATTTTGGGTGGCCACACCGGTTGCGCAGTTATTGAGATGACATATACGCAAAAACTTACAACCCAAGGCGACCATAGGAGTAGTGCCAAAACCAAAGCTTTCTGCACCTAAAATTGCGGCTTTCACCACATCTAAGCCGGTTTTTAATCCGCCATCGGTTTGCACCCGCACCAAGCCGCGCAAGCCATTTGCACGAAGGGTCTGCTGCGTTTCGGCCAAACCCAATTCCCAAGGAGAACCGGCGTAGCGTATAGACGCCAAGGGGCTGGCTGCGGTACCGCCATCGTAACCGGAAATAGTAATTAAATCGGCATAGGCTTTAGCCACGCCTGCAGCGATAGTGCCTACGCCGGGCTCTGACACTAGTTTTACCGACACCAATGCAGTGGGGTTAACCTGCTTTAAATCAAAAATGAGCTGCGCCAAATCTTCTATAGAATAAATATCGTGATGGGGCGGCGGCGAAATTAACGTCACCCCCGGCACCGCATAACGCAGCCGTGCAATTAGGGCGTTTACTTTACCACCAGGTAATTGGCCTCCTTCGCCGGGCTTGGCGCCTTGCGCGATTTTTATTTGTAACACCTCCGCATTAACCAAGTAATGCGGCGTAACCCCAAAACGCCCTGAGGCAATTTGTTTTATTTTTGAGTTACGCTCAGTGCCATAGCGAGCGGGATCTTCACCACCCTCGCCAGAGTTTGAACGCCCGCCTAAGCGATTCATAGCCATGGCCAACGCTTCATGCGCCTCAGGGCTTAGTGCCCCCAAAGACATACCGGCAGAATCAAAACGAGGCAATATATTTTCTATAGGTTCTACGTCAGCTATATCGATTGGGCTAATATTTTTGGCAAAGCCCAATAAATCTCGCAACGTAGCCACTGGCCTAGTATTCACACTATCCGCATATATTTTCCATAATTTATAATCCCCTGCCTGCACCGCGTCCTGCAGCTGACAGACCACGTCGGGGTTAAAGGCATGGTATTCTTGGCCGTGCACATACTTTAATAAACCGCCTTGCTCCATAGGCTTGCGGCTTAGCCAGGCATTTTTTGCCAAGGCTAATTGGTCACGCTCTAAATCACTAAAGCCTGCGCCCTTGATACGGCTGGCCACACCACAAAAACATAAGTCTACGACATCTTCGGCCAAACCTACCGCCTCAAATAATTGTGCACCGCGATAAGAAGCAATAGTTGCTATACCCATCTTCGATAAAATTTTGAGCAGGCCTTTGTTGACACCTTTACGGTAATTGCGATGTATCTGTATAGGGTCACCCAATATTTCGCCACTGGCTAATAAATCGTCCAGCACACTGTAAGCCATATAGGGGTAAACCAAGGTAGCACCAAAACCTATTAAACAAGCGATTTGATGGGAGTCTCTAGCCGACCCCGTTTCAACAATAATATTGCTGTCGCAACGCAGGCCCGCTTTGATTAAGCAATGATGTACCGCCCCCGTCGCCATTAAGCTGTGTATAGGCAGGCGCTGCGGTGTTAACTGTCTGTCGCTGAGCACGATAAGCGTATGACCTTGTTTCGCCGCAGCTACCGCTTGCTGACATAAGTTTTGCACAGCTTGCTGTAGATTTTTTTGCTCGGGGTCATAGCATAGATCCAAGCTAATAGAGCTGTAACCGACACGCTCCACCTGTAGTAGGGCATTGAATTTATAGGCTGATAATATCGGTGAATTCAGCACTATGCGCTCGGCATGCGCAGGGGACTGCTCGAACACATTTTTTTCGGCGCCTAGGCAGCTTTCCAAACTCATCACTATAGCTTCCCGTAAAGGATCTATAGGGGGGTTGGTTACCTGGGCAAATTTTTGCCGAAAATAATCGTAGAGGCCACGCTGTTTTTGCGACAATACCGCCATAGGCGTGTCATCGCCCATAGAGCCTGTCGCTTCGTTGCCGCTATCGGCCAAAGGGCGCAGCACTTGCTCACGCTCTTCAAAGCTGACCTGAAACATTTTTTGATATATAGGCAGCTGTACTTTACTTAACAGTAGATCGTTTTCAGCCCCCCCCAACGTGGATTCAATTCTTGCCGCGCCATCGCGTAACCATTGTTTATAGGGGTGAGCTGATTTTAATTCATTTTCTATCGCTTCATTATTTAATAACTGCCCGGTTTCGGTATCGACTGCAATAATCTGGCCCGGCCCTACGCGACCTTTTTCTACGATATCTTCGGGTTGGTATGGATAAGTACCCACTTCAGAGGCTAGGGTAATAAAACCGTTTTTAGTAATGATATAGCGCGCGGGGCGCAAACCGTTTCTATCTAACATACACACTGCATAGCGACCATCGGTAAGCACGATGCCAGCAGGGCCGTCCCAGGATTCCATATGCATGGAGTTGTATTCATAGAAGGCTTTAACATCCGGGTCCATTCTGTCCATGTTTTGCCAAGCTGGCGGCACTAATAAACGCGCCGCCCTAAATAAGCTCATGCCGCCGGCCACTAACAGCTCTAACATATTATCTAAACTTGAAGAGTCGGAGCCGCTTTTATTCACCAGAGGCATAATGCTCTCTAGATCTGGCAGCCTATCACTAACAAATTTATTACGGCGCGCTTCTGTCCAGTTTCTATTGCCCTCTATGGTATTAATTTCGCCATTATGGGCGAGCAAGCGAAAGGGCTGCGCCAAAGGCCAGCGTGGCAGAGTGTTGGTAGAGAAACGCTGATGAAAAACGCAAATGGCCGTTTCTAAAGCAGGATTAGCCAAATCTAGATAAAACTTGGCCAAATCCACCGGCATCACCAAGCCTTTATATGAAATCACTGCACTGGAAAGGCTACAGATATAAAAGGCCTCATCGTGCACTAAGGCTTTTTCAATTTTGCGACGCAATAAAAACAATGTGACAGCCACCTGCTCTTTGCTCAGCGTCGTTACATCGATAAAACACTGCATGATGGTGGGCATGGAGGAGAGCGCTATCTCGCCACAGACACTTTTATCTACCGGTACATCACGCCAAGCCACTAAGCTTAATTGCTGCTGCGCCACTAACTCGGCAATGGTGTTTTTGCTGGCGGAGGCCAGCATAGGATCGGCACTTAGAAAGATCTGCGCTACCGCATAGTCTTCAGGCAATGTCACGGCTTGCTCTGCTTGCACAGCAGTACGCAGGAAACTATCGGGCTTTTTCATCAGTAAGCCACAGCCATCACCGGTTTTGCCATCAGCAGCGATGCCGCCTCTGTGGGTCATGCAGGTTAGCGATGTTATGGCGGTTGTTAATAGTTCGTGGCTAGGCTCACCTTGCATATGAGCAATAAGACCAAATCCACAATTGTCGCGGAAGTCATCCGGTCTATATAGGCCTGCAGTCATACATCACACTCTCTATTAGTTTATCTTTATTCGATATTCGATATTTATGCGGTGGAGCCTACGCTTTTGCGCTAAGGCTTGTTGTCGCGGGGCCAGCCATACTACACATTAAATGTGCGACTAACAAATGAAGAGCAGACGAAAACGCTGTTTTTTTTATCTAAAAAGCTTATTCGTCTGTTTTGTTACGTAAATCTGCTTGTATGCCCGACAAGCTTCTGGCCCAGGGTTTTTGGCGCTGCAAGGCCTGCGGTAGCTGAGCCATTGCCGCTAGGGCCTGTGCGCGGTTATCGTAGGGCCCTGCTAACACCACATACCAAGGCTGACCTTTTAAGGAGGTTGCTATATAGGTGATGGCAAGCTGACGCTGGTAAGGCGCGATAAAGTCTTTGGCGCTTTGCTCTTTACGGCTACCCAACAGCTGCAACATGTACGCGTTAGCGGGCATATCCAGTAAGCGCTGCTCCCTAGCGCCCAGTGTATTACTGGCGGTGGATTGCGTAACGGTCTTAGCCTTAGCTTTAACTACTGGGGCACTAGTCGTCAGTGGCAGCTCCTTGCTCGGTTGCACAACTACCGGCGTCTCAAGCTCTTTACTGGCACGCGGTACTGCAGGCTCTGCGTCAAGGTCGCGCGCGCCATCATGAGCGGGCGTTTTTCCCGCAACTACAGCCGCCTTTGCCTCGTCCCTACTAACGCTTACGGACTGCTGTGGAGGGGATGTCGCCTCAGGCTTAGGTTGAGTTTCAGTCACAGCCTGTGGTGCTGTCACTTGTGTATTTGGCTTGCCGGGCACAAACTCCTCGCCTCGATAGAAGTAAGCAATGGCAATGGCTACAGCCAGTATAGTAATAGCGCCTACATGAGTGATGGGCACACCCAAACCTGTATTGTTAACACTTAGCGCATCATTGTGCATTAACAACGTAGGCATCAGCTGACCCATGGCGGCAAAGTTACCTTGGGCACTTTCATGTAGTTTGTTTATTAGCTTATCGCTAAGAGGGAACTCTCCAGCATAACCTACCGATTGCAGTAATAGCTGTAGATATTCGACACTCTCTTGTTGACTTAAGGGCCTGAGCGCAACGATTTTTATGGCTTGTTGCTGTTGCATATATTGGTGCTTGCTGGCATTTTCAGTCTCGCTGCTCACCAACAATAAATGTATGCCACCCTGCGCCGCTTGATGTATCTCCTGTAACAGACTTATTTCCGCCTGCTCCAATAATTGGATGTTCTCAACAATAATTAAAATAGGCTCAGGTTCGTCATCAGATAAGACAGTAAATTTTAGCGCACTGTTAAAAGAGGCTAGGCTGTAATTATCATCTAACTTTAGCCCCAACCTATCCGCCAGCGCCGCCAGTATTGCCTCTTGATCCAGCAGCGCCTCTACATCTATACGACAGCAGTCCATTACCGCCTGTAGTTGTTCCAGCACTTCTTGTAGTAAGCTTTTTTTGCCGCTACCGCTGTCGCCACAGAGCAATACCGGCTGCTTACTAAAGCGGCTGTAGTGCACCAGCTGCTCTAAAACTTTTCTGCGCTCACCACCTGGGTAAAAAAAGCTGGGGCGGAAATTTTCGGCAAAAGGATCTACACCTAAGTCCAAGCGGTAGACATAGTGTTCGGTAAAGGTGTTAACACTTTTCTTTGGAGACAACATAAGCGCCCCTGCTTGTTTTTGTTTTACTTAGCTAAGCCTGCACGCCCGCATCCGCCAACACTTTTTTGACATCTTCGGTAGTGATATTAGCGGTGATTATAGCCTTGCCTATACTCTCTAACAAAACCAGCCGCAGCTGCCCATCCAAGACTTTTTTATCGACCATCATTAGCTCTAAAAATTGCCGTTGGGTCATTGCTGGCGGCGCTATGGGTAGCTTAACCGCCTGTAACAACTGCGCTAGCCTTGCAACTTCATCCTGCGATATCCAGCCTAATTGCGCAGATAGCTTTATCGCTAACATCATGCCCGCCGCAACAGCTTCACCATGCAACCAATTACCATAACCTTGCGCGGTTTCTATTGCATGACCAAAGGTATGACCTAAATTTAAAATAGCTCTAATGCCAGACTCTTTTTCATCTTGCGCGACCACCGCTGCTTTGTTTTGACAGGAGCGGTAAACAGCCTCGGAAAGAGCAGCCTGATCTCTGGCTAACATGGCACTGGCGTTACGCTCTAACCAATCGTAAAACTCGGCATCGCAAATCAAGCCGTATTTTATTACCTCTGCAATGCCTGCTGATAATTCGCGATCCGGCAAGCTGGCCAAGGTGCTGGTGTCGGCAATGACGCACTGAGGTTGATGGAAAGCGCCTATCATGTTTTTGCCCAGCGGATGATTAACGCCGGTTTTACCCCCTACCGAGGAATCCACTTGTGATAATAATGTGGTGGGGACTTGAATAAAATTAACACCGCGCTGGTAACTGGCTGCGGCATAGCCGGTCATATCACCCACCACACCGCCACCCAGAGCTATCAGTGTTGTGGTTCGGTTGTGTTTATCTTTAAGTAGCTGATCATAAATACGCGCCAGCACATTAAGCGTTTTGTGCTGCTCACCGTCGGGCAATATCACTTCTGAATAATGCAGGCCCTGCAGGCTTTGCTTAATTTTCGCTAAGTAAAGTGGCGCAACCGTTTCATTGGTGACGACCAATACCTGCTTGCCAGTTATATGCTTTAACAATAGTTCAGGCTGATCAATTAGGCCTTGGCCTATATAGATAGGGTAGCTTCTGTCGCCCAAGTCCACGTGTAAGGTTTGCATTTATCAAGATCTCATAGATGTTTTGAGTATGAAATGCATTATAAAGGCCATGAGCAGAACTTACTATGCGGCCGGATAAGAGAATATTAGCTGGCTATGCTACGGCTAATTTCTAGGGCCACCGACTTAGGACTGCGACCATCGGTGTCGATGATATAATCGGCAATTTCTTCATAAAGAGGGTGGCGTTGCTCCATTAAAGCCGTTAACACCGCACGGGGGTTATCGCCTTGTAACAATGGCCGCTTTGTATCTCGGCTGGTACGCCTTACCTGTTCGTCTATAGATGCTTTTAAATAAACCACCTGACCCCGACTCGCCAACACTTTACGGTTTTCTGCCTGCATCACTATGCCGCCGCCAGTCGCTAGCAAAATCTTATCTTGCTGACTGAGTTCATCCAGCATACTCGCTTCACGTAGGCGAAAACCGTCTTCGCCCTCCATATCAAAAATCCACGGAATATCGACACCACTGCGGTCCTCGATTTCTTTATCGGTATCTTTAAATTCAAGACGAAGCTCAGCCGCTAATAAGCGGCCGATGGTAGATTTGCCGGCCCCCATAGGGCCGACTAAAAAGATATTACCTAATGCTTTCATGGTTTAGTCGATAAGTGTGTCGGCTAAGATACGAGGGGTAATGAATATTAGTGTTTCAGCTTTAACTTGGCGTATCGACGTTTGACGGAACAAACGACCTAGATAGGGAATGTCACCTAGCACTGGTACCTTACTTTCAGAGCGCACGTCCTCAGTACGGAACACGCCACCTAATACGACTGTTTCACCATTACCAACCAGAACCTGTGTTTCTAGTTGAGTAGTGTCTATCGTAGGCACGAAACCACCAGTACCTGAGGGAACTAGGTCACCTACAGAATCTTGAGTGATCTTTAAGTCCATGATAATTCTATCATCGGGTGTAATACTTGGCGTCACTTCCAATTTCAGCACAGCCTCTTTAAAAGCTATAGTAGTAGCACCACTACCCGATGATTGCTGATAAGGCACTTCCGTACCTGACTTAATCACGGCCTTCTGTTTATCCCCAGTAATCACTTTAGGCTGAGATACGATCTCACCGCGCCCCTGAGACTCAAGAGCCGACAGCTCAAAAGATAAAGCAATATCAGTACCTATATAACCTAAAGAAAACGAGCCCGCTGGGTTGGCTACACCCAAATCAACACCTAAAGCATCACCCCAGTCTATAGTTTCTCGATTGGCCTGCTCAACAAAAGTATTATTACTGCCGCCGCCTATTAAACGATTGGGTAATCCTGTACTGCTATTCACCCCATTCACACCAGCCTCGTAGGAACCACCCCATTCAATACCCAACTGCTCATCAAAATCTGAGTTTGCAATCACTATTCTAGCTTCAATCAACACCTGTCTAATCGGTATGTCTAACAACTTAATGACTCGGCGAAAATCTTCTAACTTTTGCGCGGTTTCTTTTACTAATAATGAATTGGTTCTTTCATCCACGATTATACTGCCACGTAATGACAACATAGAGCCGCCTGCCTCGCCTTCTGTACCACCATCTTTAAATAGCTCGAACAAGTCTTTGGCATCGGCGTAACGTATCCGTATGTACTCGGTTTGTAGAGGCGCTAACTCTTCTACTTGCTTGTTGTTGGCAATTTCTTGGCGCTCACGCTCGGCGATTTCTGCAGCCGGCGCCACCATTAACACATTACCAACTTGGCGTTTATCTAAGCCCTTGGTTTTTAATACCAGCTCTAAGGCCTGATCCCATGGGACATTCTGTAAACGTAAAGTAATTTTGCCTGAAACCGTATCACTAGCGACTAAGTTGAGACCGGTAAAGTCAGCAATTAGCTGCAGCACCGCTCTCACTTCTATATCTTGGAAATTCAGCGATAACTTTTCACCTACATAGGCAAATTCTTTTTGACGCTTTTCGCTTTCTTCTTTGGTTAGTGGCTTAACGCTAATAACGTAATCATTATCTGTTTGATAAGCCAGATAATCGTACTCACCAATAGCACGTAATGCGAAAATTGCTCCGCCCTCATTAGCCGCTGCCTCTACCTGTTGTACAGGTGTTGCAAAGTCACTAACATCATATCGACGCTGTAAAGACTCAGGAATGGCAGTACCCTTGAAATCGATTTTAATTTTTTCACCTTCAACAAACACATTGATATCAGCTTTTGGGTTATCCAAAGTAATCAGGAGTTTACCCTCACCTTGCTCACCACGTTTAAAGTCTATACTGCGAATTTCATTCGCTCTTGCTTTAACTGCTTTTTGAGTAGCCGCTACCAAGTTATCTTCACGCGTGGGCTTTAAATAATCCCTAGCACCTGCATCGCCCACCTCTACATATAAAGTATTACCTTGCACCCGTGTTGTATAAGGGGCTAGTTCAACTAAGTTGAGAATCATGCGCGTACGGCCAGCAGATTCTAACACCACGGCGCTACTGGCATTACCAAAAGATAAAGGGTGTTTTTTCTGTTTAAGCTGACTGGAAACACCGGGGAAATCTAAGGCAATACGAGCGGGTTTTTCTATGTTATAGCCCTTGGGCTCAGGAGGAACGCCGTCAAAATCCAGCTTAACTTGGAAGCGACCGCCCTGTTTAGCGCTAAAATCTATATCAGTTAAATTTACTGCTGCCAGTGAAACGCCTGATACTAATAAACAGCTTAATGCCAGAATAACTCTTAGCGGCCGTTGCAAGTTAGCTCTGCAGTATCCTAGCCCCTGCTGCAGCTGTTGTGGTCGATTTGCAATATCCATTGACTTCTCCGCTCTCATTATTCTTTCACTTGTAGCTTAATGGTTCTGGGACGTTCGATCCAACCATCCACGCCATTCGGCACTATTTCAATAACCGCAACATAGTTTTCAGCTGCTTCCACAACTCGACCATGATTGCGCCCCATATAATTTCCGATCTTAACGCGATTCACACCGCCGTCTTTATCTTGTATCAACGCCCATAAGGTACCGGCCTGTTCCAAGGTACCCACCATCGTCAAAGCATCGATTCCAAATTTCTCTAAGTATTCTTTGGTTCTGTTTTCATCAGGTTTGACATTGCTGCTGGCCTGCAAACGAGTAATCTCACGCACCTCTACCGGTTTTTCAAAAGGGCTGCGCAAGCCAGTTGCACTATAGGTAAAAGCTTTATACGTTTTAAATGGCGGAATCGGTTTTATCGGGCTTTGTGGCTTGGCCTTTTCAGCCGCCATAAACTCATCGAGATCGCTAAAATCTGAATTACTGCAAGCCACTAAGGCCAAGGCACAAACACAAAATGTTATTTTTTTTGCTGGTATCATTATTTGTTTTATCATCGCTGCTAACCCTCATCTATTTCTTTATAGCGATAAGTTTTCGCAGTGATATTCATCTCTAGGCGACCAGAGCCCAGATCCTTTAATCCAAAGTCATGCAAAGTCACTATACGAGGTAAACCAGCAATGCCACTGACAAAGGAACCTATATCGTGGTAAGTACCCTCCACTGATATAGCAATAGGCAGCTCAACATAAAACTCCAGCGCTCGCTCAGTTTCTAATTTAATAGACTTTATTTCCAAGCCGTTATCTCTGCCTTTATTGGTAATATCTTCCAATAAGCCAGGCACCTCGGTGTCACTGGGGAGCTGACTGACCAAGGCACCAAAAGACTCTTCCATCTCCAGCATTTGCCTGCGGTAAGCATCTAGATTGGTTGCCTGCCCAGCCTTGCGGCTAAACTCGGCTCGTAGTTCTGTTTCTTTTTGCGCTGTCCTGACCTGCTCACCCTGCAGATCAGAGATGTCTTGGGTATAACCCAGAGCAATCACCGCAGAAAAAATAACGACCCACACCACCACTTTAACAATAATGGGCCAAGACCCCATGTTCTCGAAATCGAGATCATTGATATCAAAGCCTTCTAATTCTTTTAATGCATCCTGTAAGATCATTTGCCACCACCCCCTTCTATAGCTGAAGGCATGCTGATATTAAATGATAATTTAAATGAGCTAGCTTGCTCGCCAAACTCTGGACTGGCGGTTACTGCCGTTAGATTGGGGGCGGCAAACCAATCAGAACCTTCCAGTTTTCTCATCAAGCTGGAAATACGGTTATTAGATTCAGCATTTCCTTCTAGGGAAATCACCGAGCCTTTTCTAGCTAGGCTTTTAAAGAACACGCCATCGGGCAAGGTTCTTACCATCTCATCGAAAAGCCGCACTATAATCGGCCTATTACCTTGCAGCTCCTGAATAACCTTCATTCTATCCAATAGCTCTTGTTTCTTTTTTTCCAGCTCACGTATTTCTGTAACCTGATTATTCAAATCGTTGATATTTTGTTGTAGGTACGCATTTCTCGCCGTTTGGCTTTCAATTTCGCTACGCACCTGACTATCAGCCAACCAGACTAATAGGCCTGCAAAAACAGCGACTACGATTAGCACCGCTATGAACTCTTTTTGTAATTCTTGGCGACGTTCGTCGCGCCAAGGTAGTAGGTTGATATTAGCCATTAGTCAAAACTCCTCATCGCCAAGCCGCAGGCAATCATCAATGAGGGGGCATCATTACTTAAAGCCATTGCGTCTACCGAGGGAGTTAAAGCCATATTGGCAAAGGGATTAGCCACGCTAGTAGTAGTGCCTAATTTATTTTGCACTAATTCAGCAAGGCCATTCATAGAAGCAACACCACCCGCCAGCACGATATGGTCGACATCGTTGTATTGGCTGGAGGAAAAGAAAAACTGTAAAGAACGCGTTACCTGCTGCACCACAGCCTCCCTAAACGGATCCAATACTTCAGGCTCGTAATCATCGGGTAAACCGCCCTGCTTCTTCGCCAAACCTGCTTCTTCTACCGACAGGCCATAGCGACGCTGTATTTCTTCGGTTAACTGCCTACCGCCAAATAACTGTTCCCGGGTATACACCGTCTCGCCCCCTACCAGCACGCTAAGGGTAGTCATGGTGGACCCTATATCGACGATGGCGACAGCGCCATCTTCTTCTATATCGATTTGCGGCGCGATCAGTGCGTAAGCACGCTCTATGGCGTAGGCTTCTACATCAACCACCTTGGCTGTTAGCTCCGCCATCTCCAGCGCATCAGCTCTTAAATCCACGTTCTCACGTCTGCAGGCAGCCAATAACACTTCAACCTGCTCAGGATTTCGCTCCGAAGGGCCTTGCACCTCAAAATCTATCGCCACCTCATCAAGGGGGTAGGGGATATATTGATCGGCCTCTAAAGTGATTTGCGACTCCATGGCATCGTCGTTGAGATCAGCAGGCATATCGATATGCTTGGTGATTACCGCCGAGCCGGCCACAGCCACTGCCACCGTCTTGAGCTTGGTTTGGCTGGACTTATGCACCTTGGCTACCGCCTCAGCTACCGACTCCAGCTCAACAATGTTCTTTTCCACCACCGAATTTGGAGGCAGCGAAGACACCGCATAGCTCTCAACCTTGTAGCTATTGCCACTTTTACTGAGTTCCAATAGCTTCACAGAACTGGAGCTAATGTCCATTCCCAGTACCGGAGTTTTCTTTTTATTTCCGAATAAACCGCTTAGCACAGCATTTTTCCTATTTGCATCCGTAACTTACCAGCGAACTTTTATAGATTACATTAAATATCACGATTAACAATTACGCAAATATATATCTATAAAAAAAACGCTTATAATTTCACAGTTTAGATAATATCTTTCATGTAAAGTGTATCTTCTGCCTCAAAACCAACTGGAAAAGTATGTCTCAAATCACCAAATTTGCCAGAATCACCCTATGGCTGGGCCTAGCCGGTTTTGCTGGCGCCACTCTAGTCATCGCCAGCGCCTTCCTCTATCTCAGCCCAAACCTGCCACCGGTAGAGGCTTTACGCGACATGCAACTGCAAACCCCCTTGCGTATATACACCCAAGATAAGTCGCTAATTGCCGAGTTTGGTGAAAAACGCCGTACGCCGGTTGATTTTGAAGATGTCCCGCCGCTACTTATTAGCGCTGTTCTGGCGGCGGAAGACGACCGATTCTACGACCATCATGGCGTAGATATCAAAGGTTTACTCAGAGCTGCTTCACAATTATTGATGACTGGCTCCATACAAACCGGCGGCAGCACCATTACTATGCAGGTGGCAAAAAACTATTTCCTAAGCCACGAGCGCACCTTTTCTCGCAAATTTAATGAAATATTCCTCGCCTTACAAATAGAGCAGGAGTTAAGTAAAGAGGAAATCCTAGAACTCTACCTCAATAAAATATTCCTAGGCAAAAGAGCTTACGGCATAGAGGCCGCCGCCCAAGTCTATTACGGCAAAACCATCAAAGACTTGGCGCTAGATCAATTCGCCATGCTGGCCGGACTACCCAAAGGCCCCTCCACACTAAACCCCATCGCTAACCCTAGCAGAGCCATCATACGTCGCAACTGGATATTAGGCCGCATGTTAGAGCTGGGGTATATCAATAATCAGGATTACCAAATAGCTGTAGCCAAACCCGTTAGCGCCACCACTCACGGCACTCAGCTCGATGTCAGTGCCGCCTACGCCGCCGAACTAGCCCACCAAGAAATGTTAAAACGCTATGGCCGAAACGCCTATACCGATGGCTATACCGTTTACACCACGATAAAAGCACCGCTACAAAATAAGGCCCAACATGCTGTCGTTGACGGCTTGCTAGCCTACGATCAACGCCACGGCTATCGCGGCCCCGAACAACAACTAAGCCCCAAAGACGGCGAAGACAGCCTCAGCCTGTGGCAAAAAGTACTGAGTAACACCGCCACCCTGGGCGGCCTGATTCCGGCAGTGGTAATCAATGTCACCGACAGCACCTTTGATGCACTGCTCAATAACGGCGAAACCGTCACTGTAGAATGGCAACCTGAGCTGGCACAAACCCGCAGCTTTATCACCATTAACAGCCGCAGCGCGCCCTATCAGTCGCCACAGGACTTCATCAGCATTGGTGACCTTATACGCCTCAAGAAAGACAGCCACAGCCTATGGCAGCTCAGCCAATTACCCGCAGCGCAGGCCGCGCTAATCTCCTTAGATAGCAGCAACGGCGCCATACTCAGCTTAGTGGGTGGCTTTGACTTTCAGCAAAGCAAATTCAACCGCGTTACCCAAGCGGCGCGCCAACCTGGCTCTAATTTCAAACCTTTTATTTATACTGCGGCTTTAGATAAAGGCTATAGCCCCGCCAGCCTGATCAACGACGCCCCTATCGTGTTTGAGGATGCCGGCCAAGAAAACACTTGGCGCCCAACCAACTCCAGCGGTAAATTTTTAGGCCCCACTCGCTTGCGCAAAGCGCTATACCAATCTCGTAATCTGGTGTCTATTAGACTGCTGCGCAGCTTGGGCATCAACCACACCATAGACTATATCAGCCGCTTTGGCTTCGATACTGAGCAGCTGCCTAAAGACCTTTCTTTAGCGCTTGGCAGCCATTCGGTAACGCCCTTATCCATAGTGAGTGCCTACTCCGTTATTGCCAATGGCGGCTATAAAGTCACCCCCTATTTGGTAGACCGCATAGAAGCACTGGACGGCAGCATACTCTATAAAGCCAATCCTGCCACCGTGTGCCCACAATGTGAAAACAACAAAACTGCGCCAACCACAGAAGAAATGGCCACCCTAGAAGACATTCTGCAGCAGGACGCACCACCCCCAGCAGCCGAACGAATTATAGAACCGCGGGTAGCTTATTTAATCGACAGCATGATGCGTGATGTAGTTAAAAAAGGTACGGGTAGAAAGGCCCAGGTCCTAGGCCGCAATGACTTGGCAGGTAAAACCGGCACCACCAACGGCCCAACCGACGCTTGGTTTTCTGGTTATGGCGGCGGCGTAGCAACCACCGCCTGGGTAGGCTTTGATAACAATGCGCTGCTAGGTAGACGCGAATATGGCGGCTCGGCCGCGTTACCTATATGGCTAGACTTTATGTCGCTGGCCTTGCAGGGCCGACCAGAGGTCAATCCCGTGCAGCCGGAAGGCATTATCACCGTGAAGATAGACCCCGACACTGGCCTGCTGGCGCAGCCCGGCCAGAGCAATGCGATTTTCGAATACTTTCGGGCAGAGAACGCCCCCAAACGAAGTAATCAAGCCAGCCCTAGCCCCAGTAATCTGTTAAATGAAGAGCAGCGCGAAGATATTTTTTAACACCGTGTAGCTAGCCTTAAATCGCCTCCAAAGCTTCGGCCAGTTTGCTCACGCCTATCACCGTCATGCCCGCTATGGGCTGGCGGGGCATATTGGCCTTGGGCACGATGGCGCGTCGGAAACCGTGCTTGGCCGCCTCTATGATACGCTCTTGGCCACTGGGCACTGGCCGTATCTCGCCGGACAAACCCACCTCGCCAAACACCACCAAATCCTCGGGCAAGGGCTGATCTCTAAAGCTGGAGACTATGGCCAGCAACAAGGCTAGGTCAGCACTAGTCTCTAACACCTTAACCCCGCCCACCACATTAACGAATACATCCTGATCACCCACATGCAGGCCGCCGTGCCTGTGCAATACCGCCAACAGCATGGCTAAGCGATTTTGCTCCAGCCCCACCGCTACTCGGCGAGGGTTACCCAGCGAAGAGTCGTCCACCAACGCCTGAATCTCTACTAACAGTGGCCGGGTACCTTCCCACACCACCATCACCAAACTGCCCGATGACACCTCATCACCTCGCGATAAAAAGATGGCCGAAGGGTTTTTTACCTCTTTCAAGCCTTGCTCCGTCATGGCAAACACACCTAGCTCGTTAACCGCTCCAAAGCGATTTTTTTGCCCGCGCAGGGTTCTAAAGCGACTATCCTCCGAGCCCTCCAATAAAATTGAACAATCGATCATATGCTCTAACACTTTGGGCCCCGCCAAGCTGCCATCTTTGGTGACATGGCCTACCAATAACAAAATAGTGCCGGTCGCTTTGGCAAACCGCGTCAGCAAGGCGGCACATTCACGCACCTGCGAGACACTGCCCGGCGCCGAGCTAACACCTTCCATATGCACAACCTGTATGGAATCAATCACCAGCACTTTAGGTTTATGTTGTTGAGCTTGAGCGCAAATTTGATCGATATTCGTTTCTGTCAGCAGCTTGAGCTTATCGGTAGGCAAGCCCAGCCGTGCGGCGCGCATCGCCACCTGCTGCAAGGACTCCTCGCCGGTCACATACAAAACCTCCTGCGTCTTCGCCAAATGACAGAGCACTTGTAGCAATAAAGTACTTTTACCGGCGCCGGGATGCCCCCCCAATAACACCGCCGAGCCATGCACTAGGCCGCCGCCCAGCACGCGGTCGAATTCTTCCATGCCACTGCTCACTCTAGGCATGCTCTGCAGATCTATCTCACTGAGGGTTTGCACCTTGCCACCGGCAGATCCGGCGTAGCCCTGTAAGCGCGTATCATTGGAGGGCCCAGCCGCCGCCAGGGTAATCTCACTGAGCGTATTCCAAGCACCGCAGTCGTTACACTGGCCCTGCCACTTGCCGTAGTCGGAACCGCAATCATTGCAGACATAGGCGGTTTTTCTTTTTGCCATGAGCTAATCTCTTAAAAACGATGGTCTAAAAAATAGTTTTAAAAACATTCGCCTTACAAAACAAGGCGGCAGCGAATAGCGGCTATGCTATCAGCGTAAAAGGACTGGTGACAATGCAAGAGTCACCGTACAATAACAACCCGTTAAGCAACCCATAGTTACCCCAGCCAGTTATGAGCAATAAAAGGCCTAGATACCACACCAACTTTGATGACTTTTTGTCCTCGGGCAATCTTATGATCAACTATAACTGGCAGCCCAACGCCAGAGTTGTGTCGGCTATCAGCGCTATGGGCATGCAGGAATACACGGTCAAAACGGACTTTAGGCGCGAATTTATTCTCTATTGCCAACAACAAGAGTTGCGCAATCAGCACGGCGACTGGGATCAACTGTTTCTGGACTATGCCAAACAACGCTTGCAGGTTCCCGCAGCCAAGGCCACAACAGCTGCGCCAGCCAAACAAGCCTTACAGCCCTATACCCCAGATGCCGTGGTCGAGAGCAGCAATATCATGAGCGATGACTGGCAGCCCAGTGCCAATATGCTGGAATACATCACCGCCATGGTCTGCCCCAACTTAGACTACATCAACGCCCAGCTTATTAGCTTCACCAGCCACTACCACGGCAAAAGCCACCCCAATTGGGATCAACAATTTAAAAAGTGGATTAACCAAGGCTGGAATGTCTATCAAAACAAAAACAGCTTTAAAGACGCCAGCAATAAAGATTTTGTTAAGCAGCACACCGACACCAGCTGGAGTGATGGGCTGTAAATCATCAAGGCAACGCTATGCATAATAACAAGCTAATCGAACAAGTAGGCGCAAACATTAGCCAAGGTAAGCCCTCCGCCTATAACAAGGCGCAGCAACAAGCCCCGTTAAATACCGAGCAAAAGCAGGCCTTAACCAATGCCATCAATCAGCTATTTGCCGAGCTTGAGCTCACCTATCACAACCAATACCTCAAGGCCTTCTCCTCAGCTGACAAACTAGGCTACGCCAAAAAGTTATGGTTTGATTATTTAAAAGGCTTTGCCCCTGATCGTATACTACTAGCCTGCCGCAAGGCCACCCGCGAGTCGGAATACCTGCCTACCATACATACCCTCATCAAATACTGTGAGGTGAGCACTGGTGAACTAGGCCTACCCGATACGTATCAAGCCTATATAGAAGCTTGCCAGGCACCGTCACCCAAAACCGAATATTCCTGGTCACACCCAGCGGTGTATTGGGCGGGCAAAGCCTCAGACTGGTTTTTTCTTAGCTCCAACATAGAAGCAAAAACACTGCCGGTCTTTAAGCGCCACTACGAAGCCCTATGCGAACGCATTAAAAAGGGTGAAACTCTCGCCCCCCCCGAACATTTGGCCCTACCCAACGACAAGGCCAAACCGCTAAGCAGCGAGCAAAAACGCGAACGTTTAGCGCAGCTACGCAAAGAGATAAAGCTATAAAAAATTACAGCTGACTATCCAGCAGCACAGCACTATACTAAAACCTAATAATAACGAATCGGCCTAAACAACAGGATTTATTGACAGCCTATGGACGCACCCACTCCCGACAACCCTGATTTAGTCTGGGATCTCAACCGCATCACCCATAAAAACCAAGCCATAAACTTTCTCAACCGTTTTGAAAGTTCACTCTGTGTGTTCTCCAGCGCCGTCTCTCAGCTATACGCTAACTACAAGATTCAAGCTATTAACAACGCCGAAAACCTCATTATATTGCCCGACCCCTACGCCTGGCATGACACCTTTCAGTCCGTGCCCGCCAGCTGCATCAAAGGCACCGGCCTGTTTATTGTGCCCGGCAAAGCCATTGGCGGCAGCGAGGAGCTATACCTATTACAGCGCAGCCGCAAAACCGGCAAGTACAACACCATGGAGCTGGACAAAGGCATAGCACTGGCCCGCAAAGCCACCGCAGGAAACTCTCCTTTTCTACCGGTGATTATGAATCAGGATTTACGCCAACTCCCCAACCGCGCACCGCTATTACACCTGCATAGAGTCGATACCACGTTGTTAGCACATCTCTCCGGATTTCAAATTGACGATATAGCCCGCACCATCGTCACCAAAATTGACACCCACCTGCTTAAAATCAACGGCTAAGCCCGCAACAACGCCAGCGTTTTTACTCTGTTTTTTTAGTAAAGAACGGCTACAATAGCCCGCATCAAAATTATAGGGCTAACCATGTCGGATAAAAACACCACCCACTTTGGCTACAAAACCGTTAACAACGATGAAAAACAAGGCTTAGTCGCCGGCGTATTTCATTCTGTGGCCGCCAAATACGACCTTATGAATGACCTCATGTCAGCCGGCGTACACCGTATCTGGAAGCGCTTCACCATAGAGCTATCGGGCGTACGCGCCGGCCATCAGGTTTTGGATATAGCGGGTGGCACCGGTGACCTGGCGGCAAAGTTCAGTAAACTAGTCGGCCCCGAAGGCCGTGTGGTATTAGCCGATATTAACGAATCCATGCTGCGAGTAGGCCGCGACAAATTAACCGACCGAGGCATAGTGGGCAACATAGAATACGCCCAGGCCAACGCCGAAGCGCTGCCCTTCCCAGACAACACTTTTGACTGCATTACCATCGCCTTTGGCCTGCGTAATGTCACCGACAAAGACAAAGCCCTGCGCTCTATGTTACGAGTGCTAAAACCCGGCGGCCGCTTGTTAGTATTAGAGTTTTCTAAACCGCAAAACGAATTACTCAGCAAAGCCTACGATGCCTACTCGTTTAATTTATTGCCGGTCATGGGCAAGCTGATTACCAACGATGCCGAAAGCTATCGCTACCTAGCCGAAAGCATACGTATGCATCCCGACCAAGAAACCTTAAAAAACATGATGGAACACGCTGGCTTTGCCCGCTGCGAGTTTCACAACATGACCGGTGGTGTCGTCGCCCTACACAAAGGCATTAAGCCCTAATGATTAGCCCCACCTTGCACACCGCAGGGCTGGCCGGTTTAGAGGCAGCCATCAATCAAGCCTTAACCCTAGACCCCGCCACCCAGGCAAAACTCAGCCAGCTGCACGGCCACGTTTTTCAATTACAACTTACCTCTCCTGAGCTAAGTTTTTATTGCATACCCGGTGATAAAGAGCTGCGCCTATGCGGCATTTACGAAGGCGATGCTGACACTAAGCTCAGCGGCAGTGCCAGCGAATTTTTTAAGCTGGCCACCGCCAGCGACCCCGCCAATGCCTTAATCAATGGCAAGCTAGAGCTACACGGCGACAGCAACGCCTTAATCACCCTACAAAAAATTGGCCAGCAGTTAGAACTGGATTGGGAAGCCCCCATCGTCAATGTCTTTGGTGACGTGGCCGGCCATATGCTCGCCAATAACTTGCGCAAAGGCTTTAGCTTTGCCAGCCAAGCCTTGAAAAGTTTTAAACGACAAAGCGAAGAATATATCAAAGAAGAAAGTGATTTATTGCCGCCACGCTGGCAGGTAGAACAATTTTATAGTGAAGTAGAAAACCTACAATTGCGCACCGAAAGACTGGCCGCACGCATCAACAAACTTACTCAACAAAAAACACAGGGCTAGCCGTGTCACGCATACAACGCATAGGTAAAATCGCTAGCATCGCCTTACGCTACCGCTTGGATACTTTTTTTAAGCACGACGCCATCCCTGCAGCCATACGCATACCCTTGCTGCCCCTGCGTTTGTTACCTGCCCCTACGCAAAGCCGTGGCGAACGCCTGCGCTTAGCCTTAATAGAGCTGGGCCCCATATTTATTAAGTTTGGCCAAATGCTATCTACTCGCCGCGACTTATTGGCTGATGATTTAATAGACGAGCTAGCCAAACTACAGGATCAAGTACCTCCTTTTTCCGAACAGCAAGCCAAAACTATTATAGAGCAGGGCTTAGGCCAAACCGTAAGCGAACTGTTTGCCCAGTTTGACGATTCCCCTTTGGCTTCAGCCTCTATTGCGCAAGTACACAGCGCCGTCCTACACAGCGGCGAGCAAGTGGTGGTCAAAGTCGTGCGCCCCGGCATAGACAAAGTCATACAACAAGACACTAGGCTCATGCACGGCCTAGCTAAACTCATACACAAATACTCGGCCGACGGTCGACGCCTGCGCCCCATAGAAGTGGTAGAAGATTATCAACACACCATTTTTGATGAGTTAGATTTACAGCGCGAAGCAGCCAACACCTCACAATTGCGGCGCAATTTTTTAAACAGCGGCAAGCTCTATGTGCCGGAAGTGTATTGGGATTACACCCGCAATAATATTTTAACCATGGAGCGCATACACGGCATACCAGTTACCGATGTCGCCGCCTTAAAAGCGCAAAACACAAACTTTAAATTATTAGCTGAACGCGGCGTTGAAATATTTTTCACCCAGGTATTTCGCGACAGCTTTTTTCACGCCGACATGCACCCCGGCAATGTTTTTGTCTCCCGCAATCACCCCGATCAGCCTGAATACATAGGCATAGACTGCGCCATCATAGGCAGCCTTAATGATTTTGATCAGTATTATTTAGCGCGCAATCTGCTGGCCATTTTTCAGCGTGATTATCGCGCTGTTGCCAAGTTACACGTAGAGTGCGGCTGGGTGCCACCGGAAACCCGGGTCAACGATTTTGAAGCCGCCATACGCAGCGTCTGCGAACCTATATTTGAAAAACCTCTGGGCGAAATTTCTTTCGGCCAAGTGCTGCTCAATTTATTTCGCACCGCACGCCGCTTTGATATGGAGGTGCAACCCTCTTTAGTACTACTACAAAAAACTATGCTCAATATAGAAGGCCTAGGCCGTGAGTTATATCCAGAGCTGGATTTATGGGCCACCGCCAAACCCTTTTTAGAACAGTGGCTAAAGGATCGCTACTCGCCTACCGGCTTGTTTAAGCGCCTGCGCCAAGACTGGCCCGACTTAATCGAGCAGCTACCCAAGGTGCCGCAAGCGCTGCTCAGCGGCTTAGAACAAAGCCAACAACTCACTCAGCTATGCCAGCAGCAAGGCCAACAACTCAACGCCTTGCAGCAGCAACTCAAGCAACAACGCCGCAATAAACGTTTGGGCAATGCCGCTTTAATCCTGCTGGCCGCCGCCGCGGTGATCGCCAGCCCCAGCTTAAGCCAAGCTATGCAAAGCATGCCGCCCAGCAGCTGGCTGCTATTATTTGTCGGCGCCCTACTTTGGCTGCGGCACTAAAACATCTATGCCATAATGGCGGCCTTATACACAGCAATAGAAGCACCATGAGCCTAAACAACGACTTCCTCGATGAGCTACGCTGGAATAGCGACGGCCTTATCCCTGTCATCGCCCAAGACCACCAAAGCAAGGATGTGCTGATGGTGGCGTGGATGAACCGCGAGGCGCTGGCCCTAAGCGTGACGGAAAACCGCGCCGTATACTGGTCGCGCTCACGGCAAAAGCTGTGGCGCAAAGGCGAAGAGTCCGGCCATGTGCAACATATACACGAGATACGCTTAGATTGTGACGAAGACGTGCTGATACTGCAGATTGAACAAGTGGGTGGCATAGCCTGTCATACCGGTAGGCGCAGCTGTTTTTACCGCAAGTTAGTAGACGGCGAGTGGCAAACTGTCGACACTGTGATCAAAGACCCCAGTGATATCTACCAATAATTGAACCGAGCATGCTATGAGTGACACCCTTAAAGCCCTGGGCACCGTATTAGAACAACGCAGAAATGCCTCGCCAGAGGACTCCTATGTGGCCAGCCTGCACCACAAAGGGCTGAATAAAATCTTAGAAAAGGTCGGTGAAGAGGCTATAGAAGTTGTTATCGCCGCTAAAGATGCAAAAAACAGTGGTGATAACCAGAATCTGATTTATGAAACCGCCGATTTGTGGTTTCATAGCTTGGTTATGCTTTCGCACCTAGGTGAAAGCCCTCAGGCCGTGCTAGACGAATTGGCCAAGCGCTTCGACCTATCGGGCTTAGAAGAGAAAGCCAACCGACAACAATAATGAATAATCGCAATGTAGTGGAGTAAGTTATGGGTTTAGGTGGAATAGGAATTTGGCAATTACTAATTATCTTGGTAATCGTAATCATGTTATTTGGCACCAAGCGGCTTAAAAACCTGGGCGGCGACTTAGGCGGCGCTATCAAGGGCTTTAAAAAGTCCATGCAGTCTGAAGAACCGGAAGAGGCCGAGGATAAAACCTTAGCCGACGAAAAAGCCGACAGCGATAAGCCCGACACCAACAAAAGCTAAGCTCCTAGCGGCTTAGCGTCAGCACCCCAGCCTGTAGATACCCTATGTTTGACATTGGTTTTCAAGAGATACTCATGGTTTCGGTTTTGGCCCTGCTTATTATGGGGCCAGAACGGCTGCCGGGAGCGATACGCACCGGTAGCCTATGGCTGGCCAAGCTGCGCCGTAGTTTTTCGGAAATGAAAGCGGAAATAGAAAACGAAGTAGGTATCAATGCCGATGATATACGCATGCAACTACACAACGAGGGCGTACTCAAAAGTATAGAGAAAACTAAGCAGCAGCTAAAAAACGAGGTCGATGCGCTCAACATCAAAGACGACTTACAAGATCTGGCCAAGGCCATAGACCCGTCTTCAGATGCCACCCCGCCCGAATTTAGCCGCGCCGCGCAACAAGCCAAAGCCGCTAAAGAGGCATTGCAAGCAGCTGCCGACAACCCTCCTGAACCCGCCAACCCGACGCGGGTCCCCGACCAAGATGTTGACGACGCCGGCACTCATGAGGCAAGCCAACCCAGCCCCGCCGACAACAAGCCAAAAACACCATGAGCGATATCAAAGATGCCAGCCAATCGCTGATAGACCATCTCACCGAATTACGTGATCGCCTATTACGCAGTGTACTGGCCATACTGTTGGTGTTTATCTGCCTGTTTGCCTTTGCCAATGACATCTACGCCTTTGTGTCTGAACCCCTGCGCTCGCTATTACCCGCAGGCACTACCATGATAGCCACCGATGTCGCCTCGCCGTTTTTAACGCCGTTTAAACTGACCTTAGTAGCCTCATTAGTCATCGCTATGCCCTTTGTACTATTTCAGGCTTGGGGCTTTATTGCACCAGGCATGTATAAACATGAAAAGCGTATAGCCATCCCCCTATTTATCTCCAGCGTAGTCTTATTCTATGCCGGCCTAGCCTTTGCTTACTATGTGGTGTTTCCACTGGTGTTTGGCTTTTTCAGCGCCGTAGGGCCAGAGGGCGTAGCCTACACCCCCGACATCGCACGCTTTTTAGATATCGCCCTAAAACTATTTTTTGCCTTTGGCATCGCCTTTGAAATCCCCGTAGCCACTATGATGCTGATTTGGGCGGGTATCGCGGAACCCGATTCGCTGGCTGAAAAACGTCCTTACGTCGTCGTCGGCTGCTTTATCGCCGGCATGTTTTTAACCCCTCCCGACGTGATTTCACAGGCGCTACTCGCCGTACCTATGTGGCTATTATTTGAGCTGGGTTTGTTTTTTGGCCGCTTTATACAAAAAGACAAACAGGCCACTGCAAACAACGACACGACTAGCGACGAGTAGGCGATTTAATTGCAGCGTTTGGGTTACAAAGCCCGCGCTTTCCGCTAGGCTATGCGGTTTTAATTTGGCGGTTATATAAGGCCTGATCAATACCGCTCTACGCCTTATTCCACCCTGATTAGCACCCATTGTGCGCCCGGCTACCTTATGTTTGATGTAAACTCACTTTCGCAACTCAAAGATCTCAAAAAACAAATTGAAGATTCCAAAGAATACGGCACCGGTATAGTCAAAGGCACCGAACGTCGATTTGGCTTTGTGGTGCTGGAGGATGAGCGCGAAATTTTTCTTGCCCCCGATGAAATGGACAAAGTATTCCCCGGCGACAAGGTCAAAATTCAAATACATAGCAATACTGAGGGCAAGGTTAGCGGTGAGCTAATGAAGGTGATTAGCACTCCGCTCAAAACATTTACTGGCCGCTATGTGGTTAAAGGCAAAGGCCATTTTGTCGAGCCCGACTTGCCGCGCTTTAAACGCTGGATATTTATCCCCCCAGCGGCCCGCAACAAAGCTCAAAACGGCGACTATATACACTGCAACATCAGCCGCCACGCCTATCCCGATGCTAAGCCACAGGCCAAAGTACTCACAGTGATAGGCAACGATGCCAGCCCCGGCATAGAAGCGGAATACAGCCGCTACAAGTTTCAGTTAGAGCAGCCACTGCCCGACAACTGGCAGGATGACATCAAGGCAGTAGACCTAAGCCAGCGCCAAGATTTAAGCGCGCTTAATTTTGTCACCATAGACGCGCCCAGTACCCAGGATATGGATGACGCGCTCTTTATAGAAGCCACCGAGCAAGGCTGGCAGCTTAGCGTCGCCATCGCCGATCCCGACGCCTTTATTAGCGAAAACTCAGCGGTAGACAAAGAAGCACAACGCCGCGCCAGCTCGATCTATATGCCCGGCCACACTATTACCATGCTGCCCGAACAACTGTCGGTGGAGCATTGCTCACTACACCCCGAACAAAACCGCGCCGCCTTAATTTGCCGCATGGATATAAGCAGAGAAGGTATCATCAGTGATTACCAGCTACTTGAAGCTACTATCTGCTCCAAGGCCAAGCTCAGCTATTACGAAGTCGCTAATCATCTAGATGGCCAAAGCAGCGAACACCCCCAAGCCGAGCTACTCACCTTGCTACAGCAAGCCAGTAGTGCCCTGTTGGCCCAACGCCAACTAGCCAACATAGTCGGCAGCGGCAGACCCGAGTTTCGCATACGCCTTAACGAGCAGGGCAAAATAGACAGCATAGAGCCTGGGGTAAAAACTAGCGCCCATTTATTAGTCGAAGAGTGCATGGTGGCCGCCAACAGCTGCGCCGCTAACTTTATGGATCAACAAGGCCTGTTTCACGGCCACGTAGGCTTTAGACCCGAGCGCTTAGAAGGCGTGAGGAAATTAATAGACGAGCAACTGGGCCTTAGCGATATAGACCTAGAAAGCGTCGCCGGTTATCGCCAGCTCAGCCACAGCATAGAAGACGACAAGCTAGACTTCCCCGTGCGCAGTGTCTTAAGCCGCATGCTAGAGCGCGGTCGCCTCTACACCGTACCCACCCCGCACTTTGGCATGGGCATGGAGCGCTACACCACCTTCACCTCACCCATACGTAAATACAGCGATTTGCTGGTGCACAGAATTATCAAAGCCAAGCTGGCGGGTAAAACTCACACGGTGAAAGAGCAGGACTTAGTCGCTCTGCTAGATAGCTTAGATAGAGCCAGGCAAGCGCGCTGGCAAATGGAGCAGTGGCTTAAGTGCCAATACTTGCAAGCCTTTAAAGGCCAAGAGTTGGCCGGTACCGTCTGCCAAATTAATAGCAATGGCTTTACCGTGCGCTTAGACAACAACGGCGTAGAAGGTGTGGTCGATACCCGCAAGTTAAAAGAAAAATACAGCTTTGACCCACTGCGCCTACGTCTAAGCAGCAAAGATGTGGTGATAGAGTTGGACCAAGCGGTGACCATAACCATCGCCCAGCTAGACGTGAAGCAACGCAGCATACAGTTTGCTTTAGTGAAGAAAGCCGACGCTGAGCCCAGCGCCAGCTAAAACCCATGCTGCTCCCATAAAAAAAACGGCCGTTTTTACACGGCCGTTTTTTTATGCACACTCAATCTAGGTTTAACCGCGATTGGCTACTATCTTAGCGCGGCGCTCTAAGCGCTTGATGTGTAGATGCAAATCCATTTTGCAATGGCCGCAGGTGGTGGTGAAGGCTTGCTCATGGCCACAGCGCGGGCAACTAATGCTGTCACCCTCAGGTTTGGCGGCGGCGACCTTTACGGCAGGCGCTGGTTGAGACTCTTCCGTAACCTCAGGCGCCGGTGCTAACTCCGGCTCGGGTTCTGCAACAGGCTCGGCCACGGCTACAGGCGCTGCTGGGGTAGGCTCATCCATAGTGGCTACGATGTCGGTAAATACCGGCTTAGCCGGGGCAGACTCTGTGACAGGCTCTGCGACGGGTTCAGCCTTGGCAGCGTTGGCTTTAATGACCGCATGGGCGCCCAGCTGCTGTAGGCGGGTACTTAGACGCACCGCCTGTTTTTTATCCAGGCCACGCTTTAAGGCCACCGGCTTACCGCCAAATAATTTATCTAGCTGCGCTGCACTCAATTTAAAAGCCGCCCCAACCTTAGCCTTAACGTCGTCCAAAGACTCGCTGTTCAGCAATTTTCCGGTAAGAACAACACTGTATGTTTCTGACATTGGTAACCCTATTTTAGTATCGGCAGGTGCTAAGTGAAATACTTAAGCCTTATAAATCAGCAGGTTAGGCTTAGAAAACTCTCGCACCACCTCGTTATTATACGTTTTTATAGCGATGGTAAAAATTGTGATCACGAAATAATACCGACCATGAAAAAATTCGCAAGCACCACGTTAGCGATGCTTGTAGATAATAGTCTTGGTGGTGGTTGGCGAGCTGAGTCGTTAGTGCCGTAGTAGCGGGGAATGAAGATAGTGTTGTGCTAGCAGTATCAAGCGTTGCTGCTCGAATGTCTCCTTCACTTGGGCAACCACAACTATCATCTCATGTACGTCCATAGCGCGCAGATATTCGCTAATATCCCTGCGGCTAGCGTGCTCCAATGAAGGCTCCCTATGTTGCACAATATCCAGCAATAACTGGCCGGACTCATCCAATTCGGTATCGGCGTCAAAAATTAACCGTGTAAACATATCAACTATGGCCATCTCACTGATGCAACCATTTTCATCTAACTGTGTAAGCATACGCCCCCCGCGTATTTACTGCCCTGTGCCGGCCTAACTCAAGGACTCATCTCTAGTATGGTCAATATATTACTGATTGCACAAAATACATCCAAAAATTTTGCAATACGATCGTGTATTTGGTGATAAATAACCCATACGCTTACAACCACTGAGACTTAGGGATATGCATAGCAACCTCAGGGCCGTCACAGGCTATACTCTAAATCTAGCCATCAACCCCACAACAGGCTCAACCTACATCTTTAATCTAACCTGTGCATATTTCACTGACCATACTATTTTTACTGCCCTTGCGGTTTTTTGTGCGTGCATATATCCATTTATAATGGTTCAATTCTCTTTTCCGCTCATACTATAAAACACATAAACTCACATTAGCGGCATTAGTAAAAACCCTCAGCATATGCTTGACTGTATGAATAAAGCAGCTCACACAAGACGCATAAAGCTATTGCTTACCTAGGTATTATAAAAAAAATGAAAAAGATTTTAATTGTTGAAGACAGCACCACGGTTACCAAAATATTACGCCATCTGGTCAATCAACAGCCCGATATCGAAGCATTTTTTGCCGGTAGCCTCGCTGAGAGTGAAGAAGTATACCAAGCCCATAAAGACGAAATTTTTGCCGCCGTCGTCGACCTCAATTTGCCTGATGCTCCCGATGGCGAAAGCGTCGATCACTTTCTTGCCAAAAAAATCCCCGTTATAGTATTAAGCGCCAACTACAAAGAAGAAACCCGTAGCGCCCTACTAGACAAAGGCATTGTTGACTACGTCATTAAAGAGAGCCGTTACTCTTACAACTATGTATTTAAACTGGTGCGCAGGCTCGATAAAAACCAACATATTAAAGTATTAGTCGTTGAGGACTCTAGGCCTACCCGCGCCTTTATACGGCTATTATTACAAAGGCACTTATACCAAGTATTAGAAGCCACTAACGGCCTAGAAGCATTGGATGTACTCAAAGACAACACCGACATTAAGATGTTGATCACCGATTATCATATGCCAGAGATGGACGGTTTTGCCCTAGTTAAGGCCCTGCGCCAAAACGTTGATAAATCTGATCTAATTATTATTGGCCTGTCCGGTGAAGGTGAGAGTTCGCTGTCTGCCAAATTTATTAAAAATGGTGCCAATGACTTTTTGCAAAAACCCTTTTTTCACGAAGAGTTTCATTGCCGCATCATGCACAATATTGAAAACCTAGAGTTACTAGAAAGCATACAAGATGCAGCCAATCGTGACTACTTAACCAATCTGCACAACCGCCGTTATTTTTACAGCAAAGGAGAAGCGCAATACCAACTAGCGGTTAAAAATGGATCCCCCATAGCTGTTGCTATTTTCGATATCGATAAGTTTAAAAAAATAAATGATAACTATGGTCATAAAATTGGCGACCAAGTACTACGATTTTTAGCTGATGAAATACGCCATAACCTGTTGCACTTTCTAGTAGCACGTATGGGTGGCGAGCAATTCTGCGCTATCTTCCCCAACCTAAAGAATGAACAAGCCATGACCTTAATGGATAGGCTAAGAAGTATAGTTAGCGACACCAGCATCCCTATAGATCACGAGGACCAAGACATAGACATCACCATTAGCGTAGGTGTGACTAACTATGTGCACGACAGCCTAGAGCAACAAATCAATTACGCCAGTGAATTATTATCACATGCTAAAGAGGCTGGTAGAAATATCGTTGTGGGTGATGATGACGAGCTATAAGCTAGTCATCATAAACGGCTGCAGCCGCTAAAAAAATCTGCTTAAAGTCATTTTTGATACTAATAACTAACCACTTTTTTTCTGCCGCCAAGGCCTGTATCTGCTCGGCACCTTTGTTATATCGGTATTCACGCGCGGCATCATCATGCTTCACTAGCATTAGCAAAGACTTGTTTTTGCCACTAGCTACGTAGTTAAGCATGGCGATATCATTATCGTCGTTGCCTACGGCTATTACCGGCCGCCGCCCTATATGGCGTTCTATATTGACCGGTTTGCCCTCATCATTATTAATCGGCGCAACAAATTCATTACCGCGTATCAATTCACCGCTGCTAGCTCGCCACATTAACATAGCGCTGGAGCCTATAACGTTTTCTACCGGTATATTAAACAAGGTCTGCGATAAGGCGCGCATAAACTGGGTATCACTACTATCCACCAAATACACTTGGTACTGATGCGCTTGCAAGTAGCGTATTAACTCTTGCATAGGTTGATACGCCAAGGCTAAATAATTTTTTTTATACTCGGGGTGGCTGGCCTGCTTAAAAAAATTCTGCACATAATAATCATAGGCGGTTTGTGTTTGACCTTCATGAGCCTTTAATAACATTAGATATAAAGTGGAATAATTAAGTCTTTGCAAATAGCCTTCATCCCCTCTGGCTACCGACTTCCAAGGCTGCTTAGACTTTAACGAGGGCTGGCGCTGTAACTGCTTGATCAATTCTTTATGGATAAAAGCCATCATGGCTTTTTGCGGCCGCTCCACCCATAAGCTGCCATCCAAATCAAACACCGCCACCCTCTCAGCTACGGGTAAATAATGTTTGCCGCCTAGCTGTATCGATTGCTGCACAAAATGCTCTATCGCTTGTTTACTCGCGCCCGCTTGCCAGCTGTTTAACATCGCCACAGTGTGCTGGGCGGGTACCGATGACTGTGGCGCAGCTTGAGCCACAGTGGTATTTTGCTCACTATTAACCGTCAATTGCTGCTGCGGTGGTTGCTGTACTGGTGTACAAGCCAACAACAGACTTACCCCTAGATATATGCATAGCCAACGGGGTAAATAATACGCAAAATTGGGGCTAGCTTTTTTCACCCTTGACCACCTTATAAGTTTAACGTTTACTGATTTAACCATTAGCTAGTGTAGCAATTGCAGGTTAATAAAACGCTTATGATAACAGCACTTTCCAGCACAGAATTTAGTCACCGTTTAGTGGCCCATCGCGGCTGGCCTCAGCGCCACCCTGAGAATAGCTATGCCGGTATTAAAGCCGCCTTAGCGCTGGGCCTGCAACATATAGAAATCGATGTACAGCTCAGCGCCGATCTGGTGCCCGTGGTATGCCACGACCATCACTTAATGCGCTTGTGCGGGCAAGACAACGATGTGCGCTTAACCACCCTAGAACAACTACAAGCCTTTAGCTTTCACGAACCTGGGCGCCTTGGCCCGCAGCATTACCCTACCAAGCTAATGACCTTAGCCGATTGCGCAACCTTAATAGCCCAATACCCCAGCGCAACCTTGTATGTAGAAATAAAACGTAAAAGCCTTTACCACTTTGGCCGCAGCACGGTATTACAGGCGATAGACCTAGCCTTAAAACCCATACAGCAGCAAAGCGCGTTAATCAGTTTTGATATAGCCGTTTTGCAACTCGCCCAACGCCAGCAATTAGGCTATCCCTTAATACCGGTGCTGCTCAATACCCAGCAGTGGTATGACAAGGATATTAAACAACTGCAACCACCCTACGTGTTTTGTGACGATGATGATTTAGATCCTGCGCAAAACCTGCACGCCATACCCTATCCCGCAGTAGTGTATGAGATAGCCGATTACGAAAAAGCCATGGCACTGCTGACACGAGGGGCGCTACGCATAGAAAGTTTTTGCTGCGGTGAATTAATCGCTGCCCATGCAGCTCATGTCGCCAGTACTTAATGTTGTAAACGCTGCAGCAAAGCCGTGCGCCATTGCTGATAGCGCTGCAGTAACAGACGATTATCCTGGGGCGTAAATACCCGCTCTATCGTATGCGGCCACTGTGCAGGTTTGCCCGCCAATAAAAAAGCCGCGCCTCTGGCACTGGCCTCCACCATAGTACTGCGTTCAACCCTAAGGCCGCTGACATCACTAAGTCGCTGGCACAGGGCATCACTGCGGGATAGGCCACCACTAACCGTAATAAACGATAAGTGCTTATTTTCACTGCTGATGCATTCTATATTTCGCTGCAATAAAAACACGATGCTTTCGGCAACCGCGGCCAAACACAGAGTCTTATTGGCCAGCTCATCATGGATAAACTCTGCGGCTATATCACTGCGCCAATCAGGGGAACCCAGCCCACTAATCGTATTAATAAACAGCGGCATATTTTCAGGCTGGTTATCGGCTAAGTGCAAACAGGCATCCAGGGGCAGGGCAACATCTTTCACATCGGTTTGCTGGGCCACCGACTGCAGCGCCACCCCAGCACCGTTAACGGTACCTTCCAAACAATAATACGCCTGACTAGACCAATGCACGATGCTATTAAGCAGGCCATTGCGACAGGCGGTGTTAGCAACTGGGTTTAATAAAAACGCACCCGTGCCCATATTGATACTCAGTTGCTGCGGCTGTAACTCGCCCTGGGCAAAAGCCGCCGCGCATTGATCGCCGGTGAGTAATTTCATAGGCAGGCTAAGATCACCCAATTCTAACTGGCCTATAGTTGCATCACTGACTACTAGGCTAGGTAAATAATCAAGACTTAACCCCCATAACGCCAACATCTGTGGGCACCACTGCCCCGTCGCCACATCTAATAATAAGGTACGGCTGGCATTACCCCTGTCCACCACTAGCGGTTTATTCGCCAATAAACCATAAGCTAAATAACAGGCCAACGGTGCCAACAGCAACCGCTTTTGTTGGGCCGCGGCTTTTACCGCGGTATTATGTTGCAACAGCCAGCACATTTTGCTGGCAGAAAAATGGCCATTGGCCATTAAGCCGGTGCGCTGATAAATGTGCTGCACATCATCCGCACTACTGGGCACATACTCGGCGGCACGGGTATCCTGCCAACTCAATACCGGGCTAAGCAGCTCACCGTTAACGGGATTAAAAGCGACTAAACTGGAACGCTGGGTGACTAAACCACAGGCGGTTAATGCCGCGCGTTGCGACGCGCTTAATTGCGCCACCACCGCATGGGCACAGCTAAGTAAAGTAGTCACTAACTGTGCCGCATCTTGCTCTACGCGGCTGCCCTGCCGCTGCTCAGCAACCGCCAACTGACTTTGCGCCACGCACTGGCCCTGGCCATCAAACACCATAGCCCGGCTGGAGCTGCCGCCTTGGTCTAAACATAAATACAATGCATTATTCATAACATCACTATAGCCGGCGATGACTAGAGAGGAAAACCCCGCAGCAATGTTATAAGCTACCCCTAGTCATCCGCATACACATTAAGAGGTTAAGATGGACTGTTTATTTTGTGCCATTAACAATAAAGAGATACCCGCTGAGATCATCTATGAAGATGAGCGCGTTACCGTTTTTAAAGACATACAGGCACAAGCGCCACTACATATGCTCACCATACCAAAAAAACATATTAGCACCATTAATGATATGGGCGAGGACGATAAAGACTTGTTGGGCCATATGATTTACACCGCCAAAACGGTGGCAGCACAACAAGGCCATGAGCAAGACGGTTACCGTTTGGTGATGAACTGCAATGAACAGGGCGGCCAAACTGTATACCACATACATCTGCATATGTTGGCCGGCCGACAAATGACCTGGCCGCCCGGTTAACCCCATGCTGCGCTATCGCAATATTGTGGTACTAACCGGTGCCGGTATCTCTGCGGAGTCGGGCATACGCACCTTTAGGGCCGCCGATGGCCTGTGGGAAGATCACCGCGTAGAAGATGTCGCCACCCCCGAAGCGTTCATCCGCAACCCCGAGTTAGTACACCGTTTTTACAATCAGCGACGGCAACATTTGCTCAACAATATACATCCCAATGCTGGGCACTTGGCTTTAGTTGAATTAGAAAAAGCCTTGCAACAGCAAGGCGGTGAATTTTTATTAATCACTCAAAATATAGATAACCTACACGAGCAGGCGGGCAGCAAACAGTTGCGCCACATGCATGGCGAGTTGCTTAAGCTACGCTGCCAACACAGCCAACAAGTGTTTGACTGGCTAGAATCCAGCCACCCGCAACTGCCCTGCCCCTGCTGCCAAGTGGCGGGTAATCTTAGGCCACATGTAGTGTGGTTTGGGGAAATGCCTTTATATATGGATGAGATAGAGCAGGCGCTTAGCCGCTGCGATAGTTTTATCTCTATAGGTACTTCAGGGAATGTCTATCCAGCCGCCGGTTTTTTTCAAGTGGCCAAGCAACACGGCGCCCACACCGTAGAGTTAAACTTAGAGCCTTCGCAGGCGGGCAGTTATTTTGACGAACAACAGTACGGCCCCGCCAGCCAGTTACTACCTAACTATATTGCTACTTTGCTGAACCACCCAACTGCTGGCGATGAGCTGACAAAATAGCCGCTACCGCCTGATTAAAAATACCTACCCAATAGCCGCTTAACTGTTTACCGGCACACTCATTAATGGTTTTAACGGCACGGATAATTGGCCGCTTTTGTTGATGGCTATAAGCGCGTTGATGGGTAAGCGCATCAAAGGTATCGGCGATAGCAATGATTTTTGCACCGTCGCAAATTTTATCCTCACGTAAACCATTAGGGTAGCCGGTGCCATCTACCGCTTCGTGATGCTGGGCCACTATCTCTTTGGCCGCCTGCCAACGCGGTATATGGGTTAACAACTGCATGCTGCTTTGCACATGGGAGCGCATCAAGGCGATCTCATCATCTTCTAAACGATTTTCTTTGTGCCACAGCTCTATAGGCACGCAGGCCATGCCAAAATCATGGGCGTAAACCGCCACCGCCAAATTCATTTCATCCACCGGTTGGCCGGCTAGTTGATTTAAACTCAACGCCATTTTTAAAATTCTATCGCTGCGCCCTGACCAAAACTTTGAACGCGCCTCTACCGAACACATTAAACCCTTATAAAAACTCAATTCCTCCTGCTGGCTAAAGGCATAGAGCTGCAAAAAATCCTCTTGATAACTATCCAGCGTATCGCTGTGACTGATTTCTGCTACCGCCGGGTCTAACAGGCGTATGGTGCGGGCAATTAAGGCTTCGTTATCTGCGCTGTTTGAGGCTTGTAACTGGGCCAGATTATCGGTGATGCGTTGTATAAAAATCGCGTCATAGGCTACCGAACCATCACGCTGAAAATCTTCCACGAAGGTTTTGGCATCATCGAGTAATAACAGCATTAAATCACCCAGCAAAGGGCTGTAGGCCATGCGCTGTTGCTTTAACAGCAGCAGTAAATCATCCAGCGCTGCCAGCAAGGGCATTAACGGGGTAAAACCCACCACACCCAAATCACCTTTTATGGTGTGCACGGCGCGGCATAGCTGCTGTATTAACTCAAGATTATGAGGCTGGCTATCGAGTTGTACTAGGGCGGACTCACTACGCTGGTAATGAATAGCAATATCATCAACCAACTCTTGGGTTAATGCGGGCTCTAGTATGTCGGACTCGAACAAAACCATGGTGTATTCCACAGCGCGCAGCCATCGGCATTAGAATCTTCTAAAGCGTGTCAGCGCTGTTAATTGCGAAAAGTGTAATCGTACAGAGCTGTATCGGCCTAGCAAGCAAAACATTGAACAAGACTTGTACGCCCTGTTATGCATCTACTTATGCATCTAAGTCGGGAATTAAGCGGCAGCGCACCCGCGCTATCAGGTCTTTGATGCGTAGCTTCTCTCGTTTTAAGCGTTGTAGCTTTAACTGATCGGCGGAGACGCTGGCGTGTAGCTGGGTAATTTGCTCATCTAATTGCTGGTGCTGCGTGCGTAAAGCTAGCAACTCTGCGCTTAAATAATTGTCGTTATTATCTGTCATCGGGTATCACCATCAACAAAACTTATCCCCTAAAAAGAAAGGGTTAGCCACTAATCATATTATCGACAAAACGTTTAATACACTGCTGGCCGGCCAAATCCATAGTGGTAAATTCTAAGCTGCAACGAAAACCCTGGCTGGTAGATTCGCAGTGCAGCACTCTGGCATACAGCGCGCTGGTATCGGCCGCCAGTAAGTTTAGCGCCACCTCTAGCTTGATTTCTGAAAAATGCTCCAAAGGCACCGGGCTTAAAATCAAAAAGCCGTGATAGCCTATATCGATAACCTCGGCCTTACAGTGCTGGCTTTTTATTTGTTTGCCTTGCACCACTTGAAAATAACAGGGCATATTAACCGCCACGCGAGGGCTTTTACGAATTTCACGCCTAGGCACAGTCATGGTACGCGGCTGAGTAGTGCCTAATAGCTCATATAATAGCACGGGCTTACGCTGCCCCTTCACTTGCACGCTATTCGATTGCCCTACTAGGGTATAGGTCTGCGCCAGTTTAAAGGTAGCCTCACTCATCAGTATTTGGCCGCGTAAGCTTTGTGCTTCTATACGCGACACCAAATTAACAGCATCACCCATCACTGTGTACTGCTGCGGTTGGTCAGCCGCTACATTGCCCGCTAATACGGTACCGGTATTGATACCTATACCCATAAATAACTCGGGAAACCCTAACTCTTTGTTTTGCCGGTTGTAATCATTCATGGCGTGCTGCATGGCAATCGCACACGCTAGCGCGGGCTCCACACCATCTGCCTCAACGTGGTCCATGCCAAACAACACCCGCATAGCATCACCCACTACATGCTCTATATAGCCACCATAGCGCTGCACTAGCTCAGACATTAGCGCATAAAAGCGATTAAGCAGGTTCATCAACATATTGGCGGAATAGGTTTCAGCCAAGGCGGCAAAACCGCGTATATCGGCCCGCAGGATAGTCACTGTACGGGACTCGGCGCGGCACTCTTGATGTGGTGCTGGCTCTAGCGATGGCTGCTTGATTAAGGGGCTGTCAGCTAACACCGCCGCGATACGATCTTGCAGCTGTTTATGCACGACATTGCGTTCAAATTGGGTAGGCAAATAGGCTTCAACAATCTTGCTGATCTTGGCGGCCAGAACCTTGTGCTCACTGCTAGACGGGCTCATAGACAAATACCTTAAAGCGAAAAATCATCTCTAAAGTAAAGCCTACTAGCGACGAATTAACCACTATTTACCCGGCTAATCACCAGCCCATTAACGTAGTTAACACTATACCTAAAAATAAGTTTAAGCCTTTATAATCAATTGTTTAGCAAACACCGCCGCTTTAGTGCAAGCAGCACTTGGCAAAAATCTCACCGCTGCCACAGGGGCAGAGCTGACCCCTAGCCACGGGCTCCAACGCTAAAAATAATTGGTCGGCATCGTGCTGGGTGGTTGAGTTCCGCCACTGCCCTCGCACGTCAGCATACACCGCCAGCACCTCATCAAACCATTGGTAGGCTTCTTGTAGTTGCTGCTGTGCGGCGGGCTCGGTAGCGCTATTACCCGCGCCAAAACCCTCTTCAAATTGCAGTTGATCGCTGACCAACACATCGGTAAACGCACTGGCTAAATTAAGCGCGGCAGTCACAGCATCATCTATAGCCTCGTCGTCTATATCCATTAGCGCCAGCTCCCACAGCTCATCCAAGTATTGGTGGGCAAACAAAAAGCCTTCACACCACAGGCCCAATTGGCGCTGCTGCTCTAGGCTGCTGGGGCAAAAGAAGGGCAGTAACTGGCCCTGCTCTAGTCCCTGTTCTAAAACGTGCATATCCTCTACTAACAGGGCCATAAAGCGCTTTGCCTCAGCCTTGTTATCAAATTGCGGCTCATCGTCTAGCCAAATAAGCTCAAACCATTCCGAGGGTTTAACGGACTCTGGTGAGCAGGCAATGGCAAATAAAAAGCCCTGTAAGCGCTGATAATCCAGCACAGCATCACCTAGCTTATGTAAAAAAACTTTTAATTCTTTGTCGTTGGCGGACAGGGTAATCATATAACTCGCTTCTAACATTAGGCTTTGTGCAACTAGGCATTGTTCATTAGGAATTGTTCAACAAGCCCGAAAACAACTCGGGCTGGGAGCTAAGCACACGCTCCACGGTATCGACGATAGTCTGGGTTTGCCTATCTATCTCTATATTGACGCTATCGCCTACGTGCTTGCTGCCATGGGTGGTGACTCGCAGGGTTTCTGGTATATAACACACCGTAAATTGCTGTTTCGCTCTGTCTATTTTGGCTACGGTAAGGCTACAGCCATTAATGGCAATAAAGCCTTTTTCAAAGACATATTTCATCAGCTGCGCTGGCAACTGATAAGTCACAAAGCGATTATTTTCCGGCTCAGCTATAGCGACTAACTGCGCGCTGCTATCTATATGGCCAGACAGTATATGGCCACCCACTTCTACCCCTTGCTTGGCGGAACGCTCTATATTAACACTATCGCCTACGCGTAAATCGGCTAGGGTAGTGACATCTAAAGTCTGCTGCATAATATCAAAGCTAACGTCCTCACCCACCATGCCCGTTACGCTTAAACATACTCCATCAATCGAGACGCTGGCCCCTATCAATAAATCCTCTAATAAGCTGGCATTAAGCTGTACTGTCACCGTTAATAAACCCGGTAACCGTTGTAGCTGGGTCACTGTAAATGCGCCCTGCACTATACCTGTATACATATAACCTCTGTGCTTTTTAAACACCACTGACTTAGTGCTACCTCCGGGCAACACCTTTGTTTTTTGGTAAAATTTCACTAACGTACTGACAGGGCATTATCTGCCGGCATTTTCAATTACGATAGCGTTGGAAACTACCCAGCCCCAAGGGCTTTTAGCCTACACCGGTGCCGTAGCAGTATCACTTGCTATGTGTGGGCTGGACTTTTCCACCCACCCAACAGCGCTGATTACCCCTATAGGCTTACTAGCGCAAGCCTCTATTGTATGCGTATGGCTGGCCGTTGCCATTAATCTTTTTATTGATTTACCCGACACTATCGACCTTAGCCTCAATAATTTTATTCTGTGTTTAATCGTGATCAGCAGCATAAAATATCGGCGCTTAAGCGCCACTCAACACAGCCTATAAAAACTATGCCACGCTTTTACACTTTGAGTGTTTTATCTTATGAGGCGTTTTATTATGAAGCTTTGTATTATAAAGATTAGCCGCTTCGCCCTAAGCCTTAGTATTTAGCGCTAACAGCTATCATTTTTAACGGTGACGGGGTCAAGCAACGCCACATTCGCGGCGTTGTATAGGGGTGGCGTATTAAGCAGCTTGTTAGTCCTGTAGCTTAAGCTCTGTAACTTAGCCCAGTGGTTTAGGCCGCATAACTGGCCAATAAACATAAACCAATTACTAAAGCTAACAAGCCTGGCAATATAGAGTCCTGCAACACATACTCTCCAAAACAGTTTTACATCAAATCATATCCGCATCAAAAATAAGTACAATCTGTGGATACTGTGTCTGTAAAGTTGCATGTAAAGCTACCTAACCGCTGCAGCTTTAAAAACAGTATATGCCTTAAATAGCAATATGCCAGCCGCTGCTTGGGCTAGCACAACAAGTGTTTTTTGTTATAGTAAACCTCGCCTACCCACTAAGGATGCCAGCATGCACACGGCCCAGCCTCTATTGCCATCGCCTCTATACCTATTAATTCTAGCCACTATGCTACTGGCGCCGCTATCACAGGCTAACAACCTTGAGGACGACTTTGCAGAACTAGAGCTAGAATTAGAGCAAAGCAGCGGCGCTAACCACAAACCGGCAACAGCAGATAATAAGCCCGCTGCGGTTAGCGAATTTGAACAATGGCAAAGCCAGCAGCAACAACAATACGCCAATTATAAGCAAGCCTACTTCAAAGCCCTGCATGATTATAAACAGAACATACTAACGCAATGGCAAAACGCTGAGATCAGCGATAAAAAAAACTGGGTAGAGTACTCGGAGGATTTGCAAACCAAGCGGGTAGTAGACTTTGCCAATAATGAAATACGCATTAGCGTGCTGGACAACAATCTAAGCAAGAAACAATTCGATCAGCTAATAAATTCTAACCTCAGCCACCTACTGGCACAAACCCCTAATAGCGCCAGAAAAAACGACCCGGTACTCAACCAAGCAGGCAGCGTAAGCGACAGCAGCGACGCCATTAGCCGCAACACTATTTTATCGGAGCTGGCCGACTACAGCAGCAACAGCTTTAGCATGCAGTCCGCCGAACTGGCGCAACACGCGGTAATACAACAACCCAGCTCCAGCGGCAACGCACAATATAAAACGCCTACCGTTATTACTATTAAGCTGCCCCCCAGCAGTGTGCGCGAGCGCGCCAAAAAGTATCAAAGCTTAGTCGCCAACAATGCCAGCCGTTACCAGCTGGACCCGACATTGGTTTTTGCCATCATGCATACCGAAAGCGCCTTTAACCCGCTGGCGCGCTCCCATGTGCCTGCCTATGGTTTAATGCAAATCGTGCCAGAATCTGCTGGCCGCGACGTGGCCCTGCGTCTATACGGCAAAGATCAAATCTTATCGCCAGACTACCTCTACAATGCCAGTAACAATGTGCAGGCAGGCGCGACCTATATCCATATCCTGTATTATTCCTATTTAAAAGCCGTAGAAAATCCATTGAGCAGACTGTACTGCGTCATAGCCGCTTATAATACCGGCGCGGGCAATGTTGCTAGGGCCTTTGTCAATAAACGCAGCCTACAACGCGCCCTGCCTATCATTAACCAGCTCAGCCCGCAGCAAGTGTATCAGCGCTTAGTGGAACACTTACCCTATGAAGAAACCCGCCACTACTTACAGCGCGTGGTCAGCCGTCAGCAACTCTATGGTGAGTCTTCTTAAGAGGGATTAATCGCTCTCGGACTTTACTTGTGCAGCCAAAAGACATACATTTTAGCGAGACAATACCCTGCCAATTTAGGGCTATCCACTCACGGTAAGCAGGCAGCACAGCAGATATAAAACGAAAGGAACCGATATGAAAACCCTAAACTTAGCTACTCTTGGCCTTGCGGCTAGCGTTTTACTAACCGCCTGTGGCGGCAGCCCCACCAAGGAAGAGCTGGCAAAAGCCGACCCCTACCCCGCCTGGTTTTACAATCCCACGGTAGAGAACGGCATAGCTGCTGCCAGCTGCGTGCCCATCCCCGGCAGCAATGTGTCGGTGGCGCAAAAACAAGCCACCGCCAATGGCCGCGCCAACCTAGCCTTTCAAATAGAAACCAAAGTTAAAGCCATGGATAAAACCTATGACCGCGTCACCACCACTAACGCGGGCTCATCCACTGGCGGTACCTTTGAGAGCGTATCTAAGCAAGTTACCCAACAAAGTCTATCGGGCTCACGGGCGATTAAATTTGAGCGCGTGCTAGACGACGATAAAAAAATGATGTGCGCGCTAGTCGCTTTAACGCCAGAAGCGACTAACCAGCTGTTTAAAAGCCTGATCAAATCAGCCGAGGTTAATTTATCACCCGATCATGAATCGGTATTAAAAGAACAGTTTATGGCCTACAAGGCGCAACAAGAGCTAGATCAAGAATTGATGAAGTAAGACTATCGTCATAGCTATCAAGGCAGCTTAGGCTGCCTTTTTATTGCCTGCCTTTAACTGCGCGCGCTTAAGAGCTGATTTTTTTATAAAGCTCGACTAAGAACAACAGCCACAAAGCCACGGCGGCGATTAGGCGGTAGGGCTTGGGCTTAGCGACCGGCGTTGATATGTCTTGCTGAGCACGCCGTATATTATTAGAGCCACAGGCCGGGCAGGCACCGCTAATAAACTTTTTACCTTGGTAGCTGCAATCTAGGCAGTGATAATCCATAAAAAAACCCCGTTGTCGTTATGCCTTTAGCATAGCGCAAAACAACGGGGTTTTAACCAAGGGCTTAGGCATTTATATCTCAGCCATGTCGCCTTTACTTTCCAGCCAAATCTTTCTATCGCCACTGCGCTTTTTCGCCAACAGCATATCCATCATTTGATTGGTCTCGTCATCGGCCTCTAAAGTTAAACGCACTAGGCGGCGAGTGTCGGCATCCATAACCGTTTCGCGCAATTGCAGCGGGTTCATTTCACCCAAACCTTTAAAGCGCTGCACCCCTACTTTACCGCGTTTTTTCTCGGCCTCTATGCGATCCAACACCCCTTTCTTTTCCGCCTCATCCAAGGCGTAAAAAACTTCTTTGCCTACATCTATACGATACAACGGCGGCATAGCCACATAGATATGGCCCGCCGTCACCAGGGGACGGAAGTGGCGTAAAAACAGCGCGCAAATTAAGGTAGCGATATGCAAACCGTCGGAGTCCGCATCCGCCAATATGCAGATTTTGTGATAGCGCAGACCGCTAAGATCGTTGGAGTCGGGGTCCACACCTATGGCCACGGCGATATTGTGTACCTCTTCTGAGGCCAGTATCTCTTGTGAATCCACTTCCCAAGTATTTAAGATTTTACCCCGCAGTGGCAGTATCGCCTGAAACTGTCGGTCGCGCGCTTGCTTGGCAGAGCCACCCGCCGAGTCACCCTCGACCAAAAACAATTCACCGCGCTCGGGCTCACCGCTAGAGCAGTCGGCCAATTTTCCAGGCAGTGCCGGGCCGCTGGTGACTTTTTTACGCGCCACTTTTTTCGATTTTTTCATGCGTGTCTGTGCATTATTAATACACATGTCGGCAATTTTTTCGGCTTCTTCGGTATGATGATTTAACCATAGGCTAAAGGCATCTTTGGCCACGCCCGAAACAAAAGCCGCCGCTTCGCGCGAACTTAAACGTTCTTTGGTTTGGCCTGAAAACTGTGGATCAGATAATTTCGATGACAGTATGTAGCTACACTTATCCCACACATCATCCGGCGCCAACTTAATACCGCGCGGCAATAAATGTCGAAACTCACAAAACTCGCGCAACGCGTCTAGTAAACCGGAACGCAAACCATTGACGTGCGTACCGCCTTGCGCCGTGGGGATCAAGTTAACATAGGACTCGGTGATCAGTTCGCCACCTTCGGGCAACCATTGCACCGCCCAATCCACCCCTTCGCTAGAGCCACTAAAGCTGCCTATAAAGGGATCTGCCGGTAGTGTTTCCCAACCCTGAGTATGGGATAGCAAATAATCTTTTAAACCATCTTCGTAAAACCACTGTTCTTTTTCGCCGCTGGCTTCATCGACAAAACTTACCTGCAAACCCGGACATAACACTGCCTTAGCTCTAAGCACATGCTTTAAACGCAGCAGTGAAAACTTGGCGGAATCAAAATAACTGCCATTGGGCATAAACCGTATGCTGGTGCCGGTATTGCGTTTGCCGCAGCTATCTATCACTTTTAAGTCGCTGCTTTTTTCGCCGTTAGCAAAAGCGATGTGGTGCACCTGGCCATCGCGGCGTATGGTGACATCTAAGCTGGTCGAGAGGGCGTTAACTACCGACACCCCCACCCCGTGCAAACCGCCGGAAAATTGGTAGTTATCGTTACTGAATTTGCCACCTGCGTGCAAGGTACACAGTATCACCTCTACCCCAGGCAGACCTTGCTCGGGATGCATATCCACTGGCATGCCTCTACCGTCGTCGGTACACGTCAGCGAGCCATCTTTGTGTACGATCACATCTATTTTAGTCGCGTGTCCCGCCAATGCTTCATCGACACTGTTGTCTATGATTTCTTGGGCTAGATGGTTGGGACGGGTGGTATCGGTGTACATGCCCGGGCGCTTGCGCACCGGGTCTAAGCCGGTTAATACTTCTATGGATTTTGCGTTGTATTCACTCATATTTTATCTGTCGTCGCTAAACCGTGGGCACTGACTAGCCGTCGCTTAATTCTAAAAACTGCAGCACTGCGGGTAAATGTTGTTCAAAGTTTTCGAAGCGGTGGTTGCCACCCTCTTCTATGTGTTGCGGGCTTTTGCCATAGTATTTTTTAGCCCAGCGGTAATTTAACGTTTCATCACCGGTTTGCAGCATTAGCCAGTAGTTTTGGGGATGCTGCATGGCGCTGCACTCTATCTCCACCAACTCTTGCAAATGCGTTTGGGTCAGCAGAAATTTTTCACCGGTGTGAAAATTCGTGTTCTCGCCCAATAACACCGGCATCAATTTTGAAGGCTTCACCGCAGGGTTCACCAATACCGCTTTTAGCTGATACAGCTCCCCTACCATGGTGGCCATAAAGCCCCCTAGCGAGCTGCCTATCATGCCTATTTTGTCACGGCCCTTGGCTATTTCCGACTCAATGACGGATTTAATCGCATCAAAGGCAGCAGCGGGGTAATTAGGAAAACTAGGGGCTAGATAATCAATCTCTGGGCAATATTGTTTAATATAATCGCCGACAGCAAGTGCTTTTTCTGACTGACCTGAACTACTAAAACCGTGTATATAGAGTAACAAGGGGCGCATACTTCGAGCCTGTTTAAATTTTAATCGATACTATTCTATGGGAAGCACGAGCATACCCGTTGCCACCGCTTTGGGGAAGGTTTGCGCCCATAAAGTTGAGGGAAAGTTGTGGAAAACGCTGCTGGGAAAGCTAGTAACCGTCGGCGTTATCGTAGTGTATATCAAAGTCTACCGCCGTGACCCGCGAGACGCCGCTGGCAATACTGCCATCGGCATGCAAATCCAACCAGCGGTAACCGGGGTTTAACCTATCCAGTTTAAAACGCTCACTGGCGGGGGCAAATTGCACACAGGTAGAAGGGGTAGACATCAGCTGCACCCCTTTACGCTGGCTATCTAATTGCTGATGGACGTGACCCCATACAATGCCACGCACCTGCGGGCAACTGTCGACGATGGCAAAAAAATCATCGGCATTGCTCACCTGCTGTTCATCCAGCCAAGCGCATCCTATATTTACCGGGTGGTGGTGCAGGCATAGCAACACGTGGCTATCACCGGCATTATCCAATTGCTGCTGTAAGTAGTGCAGCTCCTGCTCGCTAAAACTGCCGCCTACCTGGCCTCTGGCTGTGGAGTCCAGCATGATAATTAACCAGCCCGCCAGCGTAGCCGACTTCACCAAAGGCTGACCCAAGGCTTGCTCTATTAAAGCGGGGTCGTCGTGGTTGCCGGGCAGCCACAGGATTTCGGGGGCGACATGCTGAGTTAGGCGCTGAAAGCGCTGGTAGGCCGCTACGCTGGCGTGATTGGCTATATCGCCGGTGGCTAGGAGTAAGTCGCAACCGTCTTGCTCTTGCTCGATAAGGTCTAACACAGCACTGAGGCTGTGGTCGGTGTCGAGGTTGAGTAAGCGCTCACCCGGCTGCTCGCCCAAATGACTATCGGTTAGTTGTAACACCCTTAATGTTACCGGTGTATCTACTGTTACTGCCAAACTCGTCAAACCCTTAGCTGGTAACGCCGGCAACTATGCACTGATACACTTATGCCGCACGCTGTGTGAATATATCCGCCATTGCCTGTCTAGATTATGGCGCAAAAACTTTACTCTATCCCCTGAGCGGGAAGTGCGTCTAGTAACTATTTTACAAAAACGCTGTTTTTTTACCCTAAAGACAGCTCAGTGGCTGATCGACATGGCCAAAATTTACACAATGCTTTAACCACTGCCCCAATAATTTGTTTAACTGTGCTTTTTCATCACGTTGAAACATGGATTTATTGGGGTAATCATAATTAGAGCGCAAACGGTGGTTGCCGTGAAAAGCCGACACCTCCGCCATGCGCGCATCATGATATACCCGCAAGGTAAAGTGCGGCGCTGGCGCCCAATCTAGCTGGCCGGCAAAGCTCGACTCCAGCTGGCTAAACTCCATAATCGTGGTGTAAGCGCAACGCTCCAATACCTCAAGCCGAAAGTGCGCGCGCTGCTGGGCCGGCAACTGTACCCAAAACTCACGCAGGCTGACACTAGCCATATCAGGCATAAGCTTCATCACCCTCGCGTAATTGGCTTCACATTCGGCCATTTGCCCCGCTAAATCGGTTGTTTGTTTTTTTAGCATGTTTACATCTATACCACTTTCTAGGAATATGCTCTCTACCGAGAGTTTAGCAGCTCTGGCTAGGCAATTCTTATAATCACTGTGCATGCCTCTATCTAGCCAGCCCTGCCGCTAACTCCATCTTCACGATACAATTTTCATGCTAAACAGGACAGTTTATGAAAGCTTATACGCGGCCGCTTACCTCCATCGTTATGGCCCTTAGTTGCATAACAGCCAGCTATGCCGACACCTTGCAAGATGTCTATGAGTTGGCACTGAGCAATGATGCCAAGCTGAAAGCCGCCGAGGCCAACTACCGCGCCAATATAGAAACAGAAGAACAGGCCTTTTCACAATTACTGCCCCAGATAGTCGGCACTGCCAACTATACAAAAGGCGATAACGATGTGCTAAATCGCGGGGCTAACTTAACCCCGGGTGTGCCCAATGCCTTTTACTCCGCCACGGATGTACAATCCGATAGCGAAGAGGAAAACTACAGTATTAGCTTGCAACAAAAAGTCTTTGATTTACCTACGTGGTTTACTTTTAAAGGCGGCAAGGCCATTACCAAGCAGGCTGAAGCCCAGTTGGCCGCTGACCAACAGGCGCTGATGGTGCGTACGGTAGAGGCCTATTTTAATGTGCTGCGCGCCAGAGACAACTTAGAGGCCGCCAAAGCCGAGGAGCAGGCTACCAAGCGCCAGCTAGAACAAACTCAGCAACGCTACGATGTCGGCCTTATCGCCATTACCGATGTGCACGAAGCCCGCGCGGTATACGACAACACCATGGTGCAAAGGCTAAGTTTTGAAGGTGAGCTGGGCACAAGCTACGAAGCCCTGAGCGTATTAACTGGCACGGCACACCATAACCTGTGGGAACTAAGAGAAGACTATGCCATTGCGGCCCCCGTGCCTGTTGAACGCGATAGTTGGGTGGAATTTGCCCTAAAAAATAATCATCTGCTGGCTGCCGCCCATGCTGCCACCGAAGCCTCCCACCTCAGTGCCAAATCCAAAAAAATGGAACATATGCCCAAGGTTACCGCCAGCTATAGTTACAACGATAATAGCCGAGATGGCGACAGCCACAGCCGCACTCACAACATCGATGACTTTTTTTACAACGATACTGAAGGCAGCACTTGGGGCGTGACTCTGACCATCCCTCTATATTCCGGCGGTGGCGTAAGTTCACAGCGCCGCGAAGCCTATGAGCGCTACAACGCCACCCTGCAAAACGAAATCGATACCCGCCGCACCACTATTCAAGCGACCCGCTCACTGCACTTAAATGTGATGACCGATGTACAAAGAGTGAAGGCGCGCGCCAGAAGTATTACCTCTACCCGCAGCGCCTTAGAGGCCACGGAAGCAGGCTATGAAGTAGGCACCCGTAATATTGTTGATGTTTTGCAGTCTCGACGCAGCTTATACGCAGCGATACGCGATTACGCCAATTCACGCTACGACTATGTGATTAACATGCTCAAGCTCAAGCAACAGGCCGGCACCTTAAGCCCGCAGGATATTATTAATCTCAATAAAGCACTGGTTGTCGCAGCCGCACCTAGCGCCAAAGATATAAAACTCAGCGCCAACCAGTACTAAGCCAAAGCTATCCCAAAAAACGCGCCAACAAATCCAGTAGCTGCGCCAGCGCACCTCGGTTAGCGGCTACCATTTGCTGTGCCGCCTGCCCCTGACACAGGCGCTCGCTGGGTTGCTGTAAGCGCTGCAATTGCGCAGCTAAACCCTTTGCATCCTGCACTTGGGTCAACGCCTGCGCCTCTATCAGCGCCTGGCTAATCGCTAAGAAATTAAAATCACTGGGCCCAGTTAATACCGGTAAACCCCAAGCTGCGGGTTCCAACATATTATGGCCACCGCTGGCCACTAAGCTACCGCCAACAAAGGCGATATCAGCCGCACCTAGTAACAGCATCATCTCGCCCATGCTGTCGCCCACATACACCTGCACCGATGCATCCGGCAACTCACCACTGGAACGCAATAAGCTAGTAAACCCCTGAGCCTGAACTAACTGTGCCACCGTATTAAAACGCTCGGGGTGGCGCGGTACTAAAATCAATAAGGCATCGGGGTATCGCGCCAGCCACAGGCGGTGAGCCGCTAATATAATCTCGTCTTCGCCTTTATGGGTGCTGGCCGCTATCCACACTATGCGCTGGCCCTGCTGGCTGCACTGGGCTTTAAGCTGTTGCGCCTGCTGCTGCAAGGGCTCGCTAATACTGATGTCAAACTTAATACTGCCGGTAACGATGACCTTATCTGCTGCCATAGCCAAATCTACAAACCTTGCGGCATCGGCCTCAGTTTGCGCAGCTACTAGACTTAGGTTCTGTAACATGGGTTTGCTGAGCGCAGCAAAGCGCTGATAACCCGCCGCCGACTTTGCCGACAGCCTAGCGTTAACCAACACTGTCGGTATGCCACGGCGCTGACAGGCCGCCAAGGTGTTGGGCCACAGCTCGGTTTCCATAATAATTAACAGCTCAGGTTGAATACGCTGCAAAAACCGCTGCAGGCAGCAGGGCAAATCGTAGGGTGCATAAACGTGGAATACGCTATCCGCTAACAGCGCCTTAACCCGCTCCGAGCCGGTGGGGGTCATGGTGGTCATGACTATGGCTTTATCGGGATAGCGTTGCTGTAATTCTTTCACCAAAGGCACCGCCGCGATGGTTTCGCCCATAGACACGGTATGCACCCAGATACAGTTCTGTAACGTAACTTTTGAATGAGTTGCAGTAAAAAAACCAAAGCGTTCAGCAATACGCTGCCTATAGGCAGGTGCCTTAATACTGCGCAATAACAAGCGCAACACAATCAGCGGCGTAATCAAATAATAAAAAGCGGTGTATAAGGCCAGCGCCATAAGAGATGTTCCATGTACAAGACGGATGATTTTAGCCTGCAAGCATAGCAGCCCACCGCGCCTCACGGCAAAATACGATATACTGCCCCCCTTTCAAGCCATAACCTTTTGCCCGCAGGATTTATCCATTAATGAGTCACAGTAGCATTGAAGTCGATATAGTTATTATGGGCGGCGGCATCGCCGGGCTATGGCTATTAAATCGTTTATGCAGCCAGGGCTATAACGCCATTTTATTTGAACAAGGTGATGTAGGCGGCGCGCAAACCATCGCCTCGCAGGGCATGATACACGGCGGTATTAAATACGCCTTAAGCGGCGCACTCAGCGGCGCCTCAGAAGCCATAGCCGATATGCCTGAGCATTGGCGGCGTTGCTTGCGTGGTGAAGGGGATGTCGACTTACGCAACACCAAAGTGCTAAGCGACCACTTCTATTTATGGTCCACCGCCTCTATAGCCTCTAAATTCACCTCGTTTTTTGCCAGCAAACTCACCCGTGGCCGCGTTGAAAAAGCCCGCCGCGAGGATTACCCCGCCGCCTTTACCAACCCGGCCTTTAAAGGCAACGTCTACCGTTTAGTCGATCTGGTATTAGACGTACCCTCGCTGTTAAAAAATCTAAGCAGCCATGGCGCCGGCAGAATTTTTTCTAGCGCCAACAGCAACTGTCAGTGGCAGAGTAATGGCCAAGCTATAGAAGCGCTTAATTTGCAGCAGGGCGACCGCCACTATCAGATCAAAGCTCAACGTTTTATTTTTAGCGCCGGCAAAGGCAATGGCGAGTTAATGCAACAACTAGGCATACAAAAACCCGCCATGCAGCTGCGCCCCTTGCAGCAGGTATTAGTAAAACACTCGCATGCATTGCCGCTATACGCCCATTGCATGGGTAACAACCCCTCACCGCGCTTAACCATTTCTTCACACGCCACCGCCGATGGCAAAACCGTGTGGTATTTGGGCGGAGACTTAGCCACCGAGCACGCCAATAGCGATAGCGCGACGTTGATAGCGAAAGCGCAGCAAGAGTTGGCAGAACTATTCCCTTGGCTGGATCTTAGTGACGCCGAGTGGGCCACCTTACGCATAGACCGCGCCGAGCCCAAGCAAAAAGGTTTAATCAAACCCGACCAAGCCTTTGCCGAAACCACCGCCGCTGTCACCAATGCCATCATTGCTTGGCCCACTAAGCTCACCCTAGTACCCAATCTTGCCGATCAAGTTACCGCGCTGTTGGCCGCCGATAATATCCAACCACAAGCAGGTGCGCTTAGCCCTGAGCTAGCGCACTTAACCACGCCCACTATTGCCAGCCCCTGCTGGGAAACCTTGTTTAATAAAACCGGCGTATAAAGAGCTAATATGCAAACACGAAACTTTGGCAGTACTGATATAGCGGTTAGCCCACTGGGCTTAGGCACGGTAAAACTGGGCCGCGATGTAGGGGTAAAATATCCCGAGGCCTTTACCATACCCGACGACAAAACCGCGGCTGAATTACTTGCCTTGGCCAAAGACTTAGGCATCAATTTAATCGACACCGCCCCCGCCTATGGCAATAGCGAGCAACGCCTAGGCCCCTTATTAACAGGCCAGCGCAACAACTGGGTCATTTGTTCAAAAGTGGGGGAGGAGTTTGACAACGGCGAGTCGCGCTTTGACTTTAGCGCCAAGCACACACGCTTTAGTATAGAGCGCAGCCTCAAGCGCCTAAACACCGACTGGATAGATATTGTCTTAGTGCACTCGGACGGTAACGACCTAGATGTCATTGAGCACTGTGGCGCCCTAGAAGAGTTAGAAAAATTAAAAGATAGAGGTCTAATACGCGCCTTTGGCGTGTCCACTAAAACCGTAGAGGGCGGCTTATTAGCCGCTAAACAAACCGATGCGGTGATGGCCACCTACAACCTAAGCTATCAAGATGAACAGCCCATTATTGATTACTGCCGAAGCCACAACAAAGGTTTATTAATTAAAAAGGCCTTTGCCAGCGGCCATTTTTGTCAGGAAGGTGAAGATCCGGTGCAGCAGTCTATGGATTTTATTTTTTCGCAGCCCGGGGTTAGCAGCGCCATAGTCGGCACCATTAACCCGCAGCATTTAATCGCCAATGTTAATGCGGTTAACAAAGCGCTGGCACAACGCTAGCGCCTAAACCCTTTGCCCATATCATCGGGATCCTCTTCTTCCAAGCTTAAGCCACCGGCCATGCTTTCGAGTTTTTCTGGCGTAGCATCATCACCTAACTTAATCATTAGACGTAAATCATTGCCCGAATCGGCATGCGCCAAGGCGTCTTCATAGGTGATTTCGCCCGTCTTATACAACTCATACAAAGCCTGATCAAAGGTTTGCATACCCTGCTCGTTAGACTTAGCCATTAGCGACTTCAACTCATGCACTTCGCCTTTACGTATCATGTCCTGTGCCAACGGCGAATTTATTAACACCTCCACACAGGCGCGACGGCCTTTGCCATCGGGGGTAGGAATTAATTGCTGAGCGACGATGGCGCGCATATTTAAGGATAAGTCCATCCACATTTGGCGATGCCGGTCGGCAGGGAAAAAATGCATAATTCTATCTAAGGCTTGGTTAGCATTATTGGCGTGCAAGGTACATAAACAGAGGTGACCGGTTTCGGCAAAGGCTATGGCGTGCTCCATGGTTTCACGAGTGCGCACCTCGCCTATCATAATGACATCGGGAGCCTGCCTAAGCATATTTTTAAGGCCCACTTCAAAACTATCGGTATCGATACCCACTTCCCGCTGGGTCACTATGCAGCCCTGGTGCTGGTGTATATATTCAATGGGATCTTCCACTGAAATAATATGGCCCTTAGAATTTTTATTGCGGTGGCCTATCATAGCCGCCAGCGAGGTAGACTTACCTGAACCGGTAGCGCCCACAAAAACAACCAGCCCGCGTTTAGTCATGGCTAAATCTTTAACTATATCGGGCAAACCTAAATCATCCACTTTCGGAATATTGGTTTCTATGCGTCGCAACACCATACCCGCCAAGTTGCGCTGGTAAAACGCACTCACCCGAAAACGGCCTATGCCGCGAGCGCTAATAGCAAAGTTACATTCTTTTTCACGCACAAAATCACGGCGCTGGGTTTCGTTCATAATACCCATCACCGTTTCACGGGTTTTTTCTGGGCTTAACGGGGTTGTAGTGACAGGCACCACTTTGCCATTAACTTTTATAGAGGGCGGTACACCAGCGGTAATAAATAAATCCGATGCGCCTTTCTCAACCATAATGGTTAATAACTTATCAATTTCCACACCACTCTCCTACATAAGCTTTAAGGCAATACCTAGCAGCTTATTATTGTGTTTTTTATGCTAGAAGTTTTCCGGGAAACGTGCTTTTTCACGAGCGATATCACGGCTAATTAAACGCTTATCAATTAAATCCGCTAAGCACTGATCGATAGTTTGCATACCGACGCTGCCACCGGTTTGTATGGCCGAATACATTTGCGCCACTTTATCTTCTCGTATCAAATTACGTATGGCTGGCGTGCCTATCATGATTTCGTGGGCTGCGATCCGGCCACCGCCGTTCTTTTTCAATAAGGTTTGCGAAATAACCGACTGCAAGGACTCCGACAACATGGAACGTATCATCGACTTTTCTTCGCCGGGGAATACATCAACAATACGGTCTATGGTTTTTGCTGCCGAGGTGGTGTGCAAGGTACCGAACACCAAGTGACCGGTTTCAGCGGCGGTCATGGCCAGGCGTATGGTTTCCAAATCACGCAATTCGCCTACTAGAATAATATCCGGATCTTCACGCAGCGCCGAGCGCAAAGCCTCGTTAAAGCCGTGAGTATCGCGATGCACCTCACGCTGGTTGACCAGGCATTTTTTCGATTCGTGCACAAATTCGATAGGATCTTCAATGGTTAAAATATGTTCGTATTTATTGTCGTTGATAAAATCCATCATCGCCGCCAGCGTAGTGGACTTACCCGAGCCAGTAGGCCCCGTCACCAGCACTAGGCCGCGCGGCACCATGGCCAAATCGCGAAACACCTGGCCCATGCCCAACTCCTCCATAGTCAGTACTTTCGAGGGGATGGTACGAAACACTGCACCGCAACCGCGGTTATGGTTAAAAGCATTAACACGGAAACGCGCCACACCGGGCACTTCAAACGAGAAATCGGTTTCTAAAAACTCTTCATAATCTTTACGCTGCTTATCGTTCATGATTTCATAAATCAAACTATGAACTTCTTTATGCTCCATGGGGGGCAAGTTAATACGGCGCACATCACCATCTACCCGTATCATGGGTGGCAGACCAGCTGAAAGATGTAAGTCAGACGCGCCCTGTTTGGCACTAAATGCGAGAAGCTCGGTAATATCCATGGATACCCTCAAATATTATTAATTCTATCTACCACATGAATTACAACGTGAATACGGCAGATATTGCGTATAATGTTTTTGTTATCGTTAACGATGACGTCTTTATAACACAGCCACATAATAAAACAGCCCTATGGACCAGCCATGTCGACCACAATAGCGCACAATATAGCAAAGCTACAGCAACGTATCAGTGTAGCAGAACAAAAATACCAACGTGATCACGGTTCGGTAAAACTCATGGCTGTGAGTAAAACCAAGCCCGCGGCATTAGTCCGCGAGGCCGCTGCTGCAGGTGCCTATCATATAGGCGAAAATTACCTGCAGGAAGCGCTGGAAAAAATCGCCGAGCTCAACGACATAGACCTGTGCTGGCATTTTATAGGGCCTATACAGTCCAATAAAACCCGCCCCATCGCCGAGCACTTTGACTGGGTACACGGTGTCGACCGCCTGAAGATTGCCAGCCGCCTCAGCGAGCAGCGCCCGCTGTCACTGCCGCCCTTAAATATCTGCCTGCAAGTTAACGTCAACGACGAAGCCAGCAAAAGCGGCGTCAGCTTAGCGGAACTACCGGCACTGGCGCTGGCAGTAGCTAAATTGCCACAGCTACAGCTGCGCGGCCTGATGGCCATACCTAAGGCCAGCAGCGATGAACAAGAGCAGCGCCGCAATTTTGCCCAGGTCGCCAGCGCCTTTAAAGCCCTGCAAAACCAGTTGCCGCAACTAGACACGCTATCCATGGGTATGTCTGGTGATATGGATGCAGCCATCGCCGAAGGCAGCACTATTGTGCGCATAGGCACTGATATATTTGGTGCCAGAGCCACGCCGCTCGCCTAAGCTCGGCTTGTTATTGCTATACTCGCCCCCACTACTAAACATTGACCGTTATTAGGTTTCATCAACCTTAGCATTCACCACAATGAGTCTTAACAAACATAGGGAGTACCGACCTTGGCCCACCCCATCATCGCCTTTATAGGCGCCGGCAATATGTCATCCACCATTATTGGTGGCTTAGTGGCCAAGGGTTACCCGCCCACTAACATTATCGCCACCGCCACCCGTCAGGCCAGCTTGGATAAACTGCTAGCCCTAGTACCGGTCACCACCACCCTAGATAATGAAGCCGCCATCGCTAAAGCCGATGTCGTGGTATTGGGCGTGAAGCCACAGGCGATGAAAAGCGTATGCCTACAATTGGCCCCCGCCATACAAGCCAAACAGCCACTGGTGATTTCATTAGCGGCCGGGCTAATGATAGCAAGCTTCGAAGATTGGCTAGGCGCAGGCTTAGCCATTGTGCGCTGCATGCCTAACACGCCTTCACTGGTGCAATGTGGTGCCAGCGGCCTGTTTGCTAATACGGCAGTAACAGAGGCCCAAAAAACCATTGCTACTGACATGATGCAAGCGGTAGGCATTACCCTGTGGGTTGATGCCGAAGAAGATATTAACGCCGTTACCGCCGTTTCGGGCAGCGGCCCGGCCTATTACTTTTTAGTCATGGAGGCGATGCAAGCGGCTGGAGAGCAACTAGGGCTAAGCCCGAATGTGGCCAAGCAACTAACCTTGCAAACCGCTTTAGGTGCCGCCACTATGGCCAGCCAAAGTGATGTCGCTGCCGACGAATTGCGCCGCCGTGTCACCTCACCCGGCGGCACCACCGAACAAGCCATACTCAGCCTGCAAGCCGATGGCCTAGAAGCCATGTTTGCCAAAGCCATGACCGCTTGTCGCGACCGCGCTAAAGTTATGGCCAAAGAAATGGCTGGGGAATAGCCAAGCTGTGCTTGGCTAGCGGTAAGCTTCAAGTGGTAAGCCGCAAGATAAAAATACAAACTTTAATAAACTTGCCGCTTACAGCTTGCGGCTTACAACTGGTCGCCACAGGCGACCCTTATATGGAGCACACATGGGCGCGATGACCGAAATTGGCAACCTGCTAATACACACCGTCTTTAACCTATTTATCATTGCGGTATTACTGCGTTTATTACTGCAATTTTCTCGCGCCGATTTTTACAATCCGGTGTCGCAATTTTTAGTCAAAGTCACCAAGCCTTTTTTACAGCCCCTGCGGCGCATTATCCCCGGCTTTTTAGGGATAGACATGTCCGCGATAGTATTGGCCATCGCCGCCCAAATGTTGGCCATTACCTTGCTGCTGTTTATGCATGGCCACGGCTTTGCCAACCCTCTTTATTTAGTGATGTGGTCAATACTAGGCTGCTTAGGCGTGGTGATTAATATTTATTTTTTCGCCATCTTAGCGGTGATTATTTTGAGTTGGGTTAGCCCCGGCAGCTACAACCCCTTCGTTCTACTACTCAATCAAATAACCGAGCCGGTGATGACCCCCTTCCGCAAAATGCTACCTAACATGGGCGGCTTGGACCTGTCCCCCATCTTGGTATTTTTGAGTATTAATGTACTGCAGATTGTTTTAAAACATCTGGCCGCCGCCACAATGATGCCGGTGGGTTTGGTTATAGGGATATAACTGTTCGTCTTAATACTCGTAGCTTGGCAGCAAGCTAGTTGCTTGCAAGACACGCCGTGAATACATCCTGTACCCAAAGCACTCGTGGTACTCGTGGGGTAGGCTCTAGGCTAGGCGCCGGCATCCATACCGGCGCCTAGCCTACAGGGAAGTACTTGCGGCGTGTCTTGTAACAAGTCACCTTGCTTCCATATCACGACAAAGTCGAGACTTGCGTTTATCACCCAATAATTATTTACCTCATTACGAAAATAAAGTTTGACAACAAATTCGCATAAGAATATATAGTCGCTCTATTACAGCTTAACTGTAATACGCCTCGAAGGGCCGAGACGTTTTAGCTTGCGCAGGTCGCCCATCTGCTATTAAAGAGTTGAAATGGACCAAATCATCCGCGACGAGGAGCCTCCTAGCTCGGCTACAGCCATGCTTGCCACGCCCTCAGCTATTTCTTTAGTTGATCTTCACCCCCAAACCTTCCCTGCGAGCTCGCCGCAGATACACATTGTTCACAAGCCTCGCAGCCGCAAGTTTCGTATTTCGAAAACCTCGGCCGATTTTTTACGCCGTTTTTACCCGCAAGCCAGTTCACAAGACTGGAACGATTGGCGTTGGCAAAATCGCAACCGCGTGCGCACGCTGCAAGATTTAGAGCGTATCGTTAACTTATCAGACGATGAGCGCGAAGCCATAGTGCGCCACCAAGGTGCCCTACCCGTAGGCATCACCCCTTACTATGCCTCACTCATGGATAGCCAAGACACCAGCCAAGGTTTACGCCGCACGGTTATTCCTGTGCTCAGCGAATATGAAACTGTAGCCGGTGAAAATAATGACCCGCTAGGTGAAGATCACCACAGCCCCGTTCCCGGCTTAGTGCATCGCTACCCCGATAGAGTTTTATTATTGGTTACCAACTTTTGCTCAGTGTATTGCCGCTACTGTACCCGTGCCCGCATGGTGGGTTCGGCCGGCGAGCGCAGTGTGAAAAAATCCGATATAGAAGGTGCCTTTGATTACATCAGACAGCACACAGAAATTCGCGATGTATTAATCTCTGGTGGTGACCCACTTAGCTTGGACGATGAAAAGCTGGAATACGTGTTGCGCAACTTGCGGGCCATACCCCATGTCGAATTTATTCGCATTGGCAGCAAGCAGCCCGTGGTGCAACCCATGCGTATTACCAGCGAACTCACTCGTATGCTAAAACGCTACCACCCCTTGTGGATGAGTTTGCATTTTACCCACCCCGACGAACTCACCCCCGAGGTAGTAGAAGCTTGTGGTCGCTTAGCTGATGCCGGCATACCGCTGGGTAGCCAAACGGTATTGTTAAAAGGTGTTAACGATGATGTAAACACCATGACGACATTAATGCACGGCTTGCTAAAGGCGCGGGTAAAACCTTATTACCTGTACCAATGCGATCCTATTTCAGGTTCGGCGCATTTTCGTACCCCGGTGTCTGCCGGCGTGGAATTAATTCGTGCTATGCGCGGCCACACCACTGGCTATGCCATCCCCACTTTTGTGGTAGATGCACCTAATGGCGGCGGTAAGATTCCTATCTCCCCCGACTATGTAGTAGGTTACGAAAACGATGAGCTGTTATTAAAAAGCTATGACGGTGGCACCTATCGCTATCCCGATAGTGGCCCGCATTTACCGTTGGCAAACACTAGCGCCGTAAAGGAGAGCTGTTCATGAACAACACTATGAACGCTACGCCTATACGCCTAGGTTTAACCTACGATTTGCGCGATGACTATTTAAAAATGGGTTACAGCGAATTGGAAACCGCCGAAATGGATCAGGCCAGTACTATAGAAAGCCTGAGCTATACCCTCAGCCAACTGGGCTATGCGGTAGACCCCATAGGTCACGTTAAGCAATTAGCTACGCGCTTAGTGGCGGGTGATCGTTGGGACATGGTGTTTAATATTTGCGAAGGCATGCACGGCATAGGCCGCGAAGCACAGGTGCCCGCCTTGCTAGACGCCTATCAAATACCCCATGTGTTTTCCGACACCTTGGTGTGTGCGCTCACCTTGCATAAAGGCATGACTAAAGATGTGGTGCGCGCTGCTGGCGTGCCCACGCCCGACTATGTCGTCGTACACAGCTTGGCCGATTTAGAAAAAATAGACCTTAGCTACCCGCTATTTGCTAAACCCGTGGCCGAAGGCACCGGCAAAGGTGTTAGCGCCGATTCTAAAATTTTAAACGTTAAGCAATTGCAGCGCGTATGCAAAAAATTGTTAAAGCAATTTCAGCAGCCCGTGCTAGTCGAACGCTTTTTACCCGGTAGAGAATTCACCGTAGGTATAGTCGGCAGTGGCGCAGATGCGCAGGCTGTAGGCGCCATGGAAATTCAATTACAGGCCGGTGCCGATTGCGAAGTCTATTCTTTTCACAATAAAGAAAACTGGCAGCAATTAGTGCGCTATCAATTACTAGAAGCTGGCCCCTTACGCGCCGAAGCCGAAGCGGTTGCCCTGGCAGCTTGGCGTGCCCTAGGTTGCCGCGATGGTGGCCGTATAGACGTACGCGCCGATGATAATGGTCTAGTTAATTTTATCGAGGTAAACCCCTTGGCCGGCATACACCCTACCTATTCCGACTTGCCTATAATGAATGCGATGGCGGGCAACAGCTATGAACACTTATTGGGCCGCATTATGCAATCAGCGCTGCAACGCTTAGTAAAAGTTCAGCCCGCTAAAGCCGCAGCCGCCTAATGAAAATACAATCCTTATCGCTGCTGCTATTGCATGAAGCCATAGCAGCAGATGCCCGCAGTGATGAGTTAGACACCCTCAAGCAAGCTGAGCAAATTGCCGCGGCCGCCAGCCAATTAGGCTGGCAGTTGCAAATTCTAAGCACCAATTTAAATTTGGAAAACACCGCCGCCCAGATAAAAAAACAGCAGCCAGACTGCGTGTTTAATTTGGTAGAGTCACTGGCAGGCCAAGGCAAAATGATACACAGCATACCGGCGTTGCTCAGCCAATTGGCTGTCCCCTATACCGGGGTTAATGCCGATGCCATGTATTTAAGTTCGCATAAACGCCTGGCAAAAAAAGTGATGCAATACCATCACATAGACAGCGCCGAAAGTTTTGACTTAAACGGCCCCCTACCCGTAAGCAAGGGGCCATGGATAGTGAAATCGCTATGGGAACATGCCTCTTTTGGTATGGACGATGGCTGCGTGGTTAACAGCAGCGCAGCAGCCCTGCAACGCATACGCGATAGCCAACAACGTTTAGGCGGCGAGTGGTTTGCCGAGCGCTATATCACTGGCCGGGAATTTAACGTGTCGGTATTAGAAGTTAACGGTCAACCGCAGGTGTTACCCATCGCGGAAATGTGCTTTATCGACTACCCGCAGGGCAAACCCAAAATAGTGAGCTATGCCGCCAAATGGGATGAGGACAGCGTCGACTATCAATCCACCCAACGTCATTTTCCCACGCTAAGCCCCGCCCTAAGCGCCGTTATCCACCGGCAGGTTTTGCAGTGCTGGCAGGCTTTTGGCCTTAGCGGCTACGCCCGCGTCGATATACGCTGCGACGAGCATGAGCAACCCTGGGTGTTAGAAGTTAATGCCAACCCCTGTTTGACTATGGATGCCGGTTTTGCCGCTGCCGCTGCGCAGGCGGATATTAGCTACCAGCAAGTTATTAAACATATCGTGCTGGCGGCACTGGCCAATAGCGTAGCACAACCAACTTCTATAGCCGTGGCATCATAAGCATGTTTCGCATACATAAAATTTACGACGTTAACACCGCCACCAATCAACAGTTGCTCAGCCAAGTGCAGGCCATGCTGCGCATACAGTTTAATGAGCTCAGTGAAAAAGATATAGCCAAGCTGCCAGCACAGTTAGCCAACCCACTAAAATATCGTTTTCACACGTCATTATTAGTCGCCGAAGATGGCCACGCCAAAGTGCGCGGTTTCGCCCTGCTATTACACGCCCCCGATTTACAGTTTTGCTTTTTAGATTATATCTGCGCTGGCCGCGGCGAAACTGGCGGTGGCATAGGCGGCGCATTATATGAGCGGGTGCGAGAAGAAGCTTTTCAACTGAATGTGTTGGGGCTGTTTATGGAGTGCCTGCCCGACGATCCGGCGCTGTCACCCAACCCCGACACCCGCAAACAAAACATAGCTCGCTTACGTTTTTATGAGCGCTACGGTGCTAGGCCCATCGCTAACACCGCCTATGAAACGCCGGTGAGTGATAAAGACAGCGACCCGCCGTATTTAGTATTTGATAACTTAGGCCAGAAAGATAAACCCTTAGCACGGGATGCCGCGCAAGCCATAGTGCGCGCCATCTTAGAACGCAAATATGCCAAGCTATGCCCGCCCGCATACATAGATACGGTGGTGACGTCTATTAACGACGACCCCTTACAATTGCGTGCGCCACGCTACCACAAAAAAAGTAGTGTTAGCAGCAGCCAACCCCACAAACATAAAATCGCCTTAATTATTAATGATGGCCACGACATACACCATATTAAAGAGCGTGGCTATGTAGAATCCCCCGTGCGTATTAAGTCTATAAGCAAAGAGCTGGCGCGTACCGATTTATTTGAAACTATCGCCGCTAAAAAATATAGCCAAAGCCATATAGAGCAAGTGCACGACCCCGAGTTTGTCAGTTATTTACGCAAGGCCTGCGCCGCCATTCCCGAAGGGGAGTCGGTATACCCCTATGTGTTTCCGCTGCGCAATCGCGCCAGGCCACCGCAAGACTTACCGTTGCGTGCCGGCTATTACTGCATAGATACGTTTACTCCGCTCAATGCCAATGCCTATAAAGCGGCTAGAGCCGCGGTGGATTGTGCCATGACCGGCGCCGACTGTTTGCTAGACGGCAAGCCTATCGCCTACGCGCTGGTGCGGCCACCGGGCCATCATGCTGAACGGCAATCTTTCGGCGGTTTTTGTTATTTTAATTCTGCCGCCGTAGCCGCCCATCACCTTAGCCTGCACGGCAAGGTGGCGCTATTGGATATTGATTACCATCACGGCAATGGCCATCAGGATATTTTTTATCAACGCGCCGATGTCTACACGCTGTCGCTGCACGGTCACCCCCGTTATTCCTACCCGTACTTTTCCGGTTTTGAAGATGAAAAAGGTGAGGGCTTGGGCAAAGGTTATAACCGCAATTATCCGCTGCCGGAAAACTTAGATGGCCCGCAGTATCAAAAAACCTTGCAGCTAGCCTTGCATAAGCTGAGTGCATACCAGCCCAAATTTTTGGTATTGTCGCTGGGGCTGGATACCGCCAAAGGCGACCCTACCGGCTCCTTTCAATTAATGGCTGAAGACTTTCACCGCAACGGCGAATTAATAGGCGCACTGAAACTACCCACTTTAGTGATACAGGAAGGCGGCTATAAAACCCAAACCTTAGGCATTAATGCGCGGCATTTTTTTAGTGGTTTATGGCAGGGCATGTCTGCTTAAGGATTTTCTATTAATACCGTAATAACAGGCACCGAAATAATAGGGGCCGTAACAACAGGCACAGTAATAACAGCCAGTCATTCATGGCGAACAACACCCTGCCTTAACGACATCAACGCCGTACAGCTATTGCTTACTGCTAGCGGATTTTTTTCGCCACAGGAAATTGCCATAGCGCTGGAGCTGATAGAGCAAACTCTGCAGCAAGGCAGCGACAGTGGCTACGCTTTTTTATTTGCCGATGAGCCGACTAACCCCGGCCAACTGCAAGGCTATAGTTGCTACGGGCCTATACCGGCCACGGTGAATAGCTTTGACTTGTACTGGATAGCGGTAGCACCACAGCAACAAGGGCTAGGCCTAGGTAAAAAACTTTTACAGAGCACCGAAGCCTGCGTACTAGCGGCGGGTGGCGAGCAGTTATTAATAGAAACCTCTGGCCGCGAACAATACCTACCTACCCGCCGTTTTTATCAAGCTATGGGCTATCATATTAGCCAGCAGCTGGTGCATGGCTATGGGCCGGGTGACGATAAGATTACCTATACTAAACATTTTCCAATTATGGATGCCAGCAACTTAGCCGCTATTAATAAGGCAGCAGATGCGACGGCGCAGAGTATGTATTGCGCTCAAAATCAGCCTGGCTAACAGCCATGATTAAAAATACAGCTTTTTTATGTTTTTAAACTGAGAGTAAAGCGCTGCATTTCTACCCTTAGCCACTCACAAAACAAGCTTACTTCTGGGCTTGCATTTGAAGCTGCATCTGCACCTGCATTTACTGGTTCTTTTTTTACTATACTCACCCAATCATTAGTCACCATACCGACAGCAACTGGCCGCATTAGCTCACCGCTGCTTAAATAAGGCGCAGTAGAAATCGCATCACCCAGCGCTATCCCCTCGCCGGCCACCGCTAGTTTTACGCACAAAGTTTCATCGTGTATGACCGGCCCCGTGCCTTTGCCTTTCTCGTCACAGCCTACTGCCTCAAACCAGCGCGGCCACCAATGATTAGAGCTTTCGTGCAATAGCGTGTATTGGTGCAGCTCCGCCACCTCGTTTAGCGGCTCATCAATTAAACGCGGGCTGCACACCGGATAGTCCACCAATTGAAACAGCGGCTCGCGGCTATAGCCTTCAAAAATTTTCGAGCCTGTGTAAATTTCCACATCCACATCCTGTAACGGCGCAGCTATACGTAAATTCTGGTTAATATGTATCTCTAATTTTATTTGTGGATATTGGTCGCGAAACAAACCTATGCGGCCGGTTAACCAATACTCGGCAAAGGCAGGTCCCACGCCAATTTTTAAACTGCGCTGAAAATGTTTTTGGGCTTTACTGGGGAATAATGTTTGGGTGGCATCACTAATACCCTTAAAGGCCGTACTCAAGGACAACAAATAACTTTGCCCTATATCGGTGAGTTGGGTTTTGCGATTATTGCGCTCTAGCAGCTTTACCCCTAAGTAGTCTTCCAGCTGGCTAATTTGCCGACTCACCGCCGACTGAGTGACGCATAACTCTTCAGTGGCTTTTTTAAAACTCTGATGCCGCCCCACCGCCTCAAAGGCTTTTAAGGCTTTTAGCGGCGGCAGGTGGTAAGCGCTGTTATTAGGACTGTTATTAGGATTATTGTTAAGACTATTGCTAGCATCTGACATAGGGGCAATCTCTCAGGTTATTGATCAAACGGGCTCTCAGGCCAAAAGCGAATGATGTCTCGCAGCATAAGCGTAAAGCCCTGCCGCCTCAACTGAGCCTGCCAAAAACGCAAACGATAGTTACCTTTATGTCATTTTACCTAGCCATGCTCAGCCTCTACAGTTAAAGCAACTCTTAACAACTGACACCCGAACTAACATCAAGCTAACCGCGAGGCGACTATGAGCTACTCCCTACCCGGCCCCAAAGCCGAAGCTATTTTACAACGCGGCAATGCCGTTTTTCGCAGTGGCGGCAATTATCAAAAACGCGTGGCAGCGGCCGTGCAGGCAGGTAAAAGCCAGCGGCCACCGCAAACTATTTTTGCCAAGGCCGAAGGTGATTTTCTCTACGATGTGGATGGCAACCGCTATGTGGACTTTCAAAATGGCTGGGCCTCTAACCCCTGCGGCAATGCCAATCCAGAAGTGATAGAGGCGGTGTATGCCGCCATGAAGCAATACGGCTTTTGCTATGAGCACCCGCTGCGCTATGAGCTGGCGGAAAAACTGCTGCCCATGACCCCCTACGGCCACCACACCCGCCTAAACTATGAGGTGTCTGGCACCGAAGCCGCCGAAGCCGCCATCCATATGGCGCTATGCGCTAGAAAGGCGCGCTTTATTATCTCCTTTGATAAATGCTTTCACGGCATGGGCATGGGCACCAAACTGGTCAGCGGCTATAGCTCAGAATCCACCCGCTATATGGAAGCTTGGAAAGGCGGGGTGTTAAAAGCCCCCTTCCCCTCAGCCTATGACGCGCCAGCAGATATGGATATAGAGCAGTATGTAGACTACTGCCTGTGGCATTTAGAAACACGCATACCCAGCTATGACGTACCCGCCGACCTAATCGCTGGCGTTATTATAGAGCCGGGCCTGGCCGAGGGTGGCAACTGGCTACCCCCCAAACGCTTTATGCAGGGGGTTAAGCGCATTTGCGAAAAATTCGGCTGGCTGTTTATTTGCGATGAAGTGCTCACCGGCCTAGGCCGTACCGGTAAAACTTGGGGCATAGAGCACTTTGATATCAAGCCCGACATCTTGGTGATAGGCAAAAATATCACCGGCGGTATAGAACCTATAGCCGTGGTCACCGCCACCGAAGAGGTGCTGGGCGACAACACCTATTCCAGCTCGGGCAGCACCTATGCCGGTACCCCCGCCGGCTGCGCCGCAGCCCTGAAAACCCTAGAGATTTATGAGCGCGATCAAGTCGTCGCACAGGCCGCGCACTTGGCTGAGGTTGCCGCCAAGCGCATGGCCCTGTGGCCAGAAATGTTTGCTATCGTAGGCGAGGTGCGCAATTTAGGTATGCTGATGTCTGCCCACATCGTCGACCCCAACACCGGCGAGGCCAGCGTCAACTGGGGCATGAGTGTAGGTGACGAGGCCCTGCGCCGCGGTGCCTTTGTGGTTAACGACCACGAAAACACCATACGCCTCTACCCCTCGCTCACTATGCGGGAGGAGACACTGTTAGAGGGTTTAAGCTTAATAGAAGAGGCCATACGCCATGTTGAGCAGCAGGGGCCATTAGGACAAGATGACGATGTCTACTACCCTCACTACTACACCGGCTTTACTGGCTATTAAACGCTACGCTAGCTTATACGTGTAGCAGGCGGTGGCGATATTTTTTTGTATCACCACCGCCTATTAGGCTTTACTATAAACTATCTACGCGATAGCCCGGTGACGTTCACTGACAATTTAAGCCTTAACAAATACTTTTTTTATGCGCTATCGTGAGTAAAATGCCGAGATAACATTATAAGAGCCCCCACTTGCCATGAAGCATTACGTACTGCAATACCTAGCCCCCGAACGGCTAATGACCCTATTCAAAATTTTCATTTACACCTGCCTATGCATTAACGGTTATGAGTTTATCTCTGATGATATCGCCGCTGGCGATCAACTACTTAATAGTGCCTCCAGCCTATCGGAGATCGTCAATACCTTTGCCGTCACCATGGACACCATCGCTTGGATCTCATTACTAGTGGTGTTTGAACTGGAAACCTGGGTGCTAGATGATGAAACCATGAAACTTAAACGGGTAAAATGGCCTATTAATATTTTTACCGCTATCTGTTACATGTTCATTATGTATGCCTTTGCTGGCTATGCCGGCAAACTCATTATGCTGCTCAACTCCGTGCCTTTTGTCGGTAACCCCTGTGACTTGGTTAACACCAGCGTAGTCAACATCGTCTCCTTAGACCAATATGTCGACCTCACCGCCGAAAGCTGCCAAGCACTAAACCCCGCCACCATGGGGCAAATCGTCGGTCACCCCATCGTATTTGAGAACAGCAACTACGGCGAGGTTAAGCTATTAGCTTGGATAGATGTCGCTAACTCCGCCACTTGGCTGCTGATCGTGGCGCTGTTGCAGCTAGACATCATTCTGCAGATACGCGGCATCGTAAATAAACACATTATCCGCGTGACCACCATTTTCAAAGTCATACTCTATAGCACCCTGTTTATCCTAGCGGTGTTCTGGGGTATCTATGGTAGCTTCACCGATTTTTGGGATGCGGTGTTATGGTTGCTGGGTTTCATGATTATTGAGCTCAATATTTTCAACTGGAGCCAAGAGATAGAAGAAGAAAAGGCCGAGGCCGCCGAGCTAGCCTAAAACATAGCCACCGCCAAATCATTCCTACAGTAGGGCTAGCATTACGCTAGCCCTTTCTATAACCGTCCTTTTTGGCACCTATGCCTGAAGCCACTACGCTTTATCCCCCTCAGCTATAGAACCCCCGGCCTAAAAATACTAAACTTGGCTACAGAATTTTTTTGCGGAAACCGTAAAAACCAAAAGTAGATATGTATGCCCTCAGTAGGAATTGTTAGCCCACAACGCCATCATTTTGATCAGCCTCTAGACTTGGCCTGTGGCCGCACACTGCCCAGCTATGACCTCGTGTATGAAACCTATGGTCAGTTAAACGCCGACAATAGCAATGCCATTTTAATTTGCCACGCCCTATCCGGTCATCACCACGCCGCAGGTAAACACCATGAAGACGACAAAAACCCCGGCTGGTGGGACGCCTATATAGGCCCGGGCAAACCCATAGATACCAATGATTTTTTCGTGGTCAGCCTCAACAACTTAGGCGGCTGCCACGGCTCTACCGGCCCCACTAGCATCAACCCCGATACCGGCAAGCCTTGGGGCTCAGATTTTCCGCCGCTGCGCTGCCGCGACTGGGTAAACAGCCAATACCAATTAATGCAGCTATTACAGATAGAACAATGGGCGGCGATAATAGGCGGCAGCTTAGGCGGCATGCAGGCCATGCGCTGGTCGCTGATGTACCCCGAATGCGTGCGCCACTGTGCAGTTATCGCCTCGGCCATGAAACTCAGCACCCAAAATATCGCCTTTAATGAAGTCGCTAGGCAAGCCATAGTGTCAGACCCAGAGTTTCACGATGGTCATTACCTAGAGCACAACACTCTACCCAAACAAGGCCTGCGCCTAGCGCGCATGGTCGGCCATATCACCTACCTCTCTGAAGATGGCATGAAAGAAAAGTTTGGCCGCGAACTCAAAGCCGGCAGCCTAGACCTAGGCCACAGCGACGAGGCCGAGTTTCAAATAGAAAGTTATTTGCGCTACCAGGGCGATTCCTTCTCCACCACCTTTGATGCCAATAGCTACATACTGATGACCAAAGCTTTGGACATGTTTGACTTGGCCAATGATTACGGCGACGACCCGGTAGCGGCCTTTCAAGGCGCGTTATGCGATTACCTTATCGTCTCCTTTACTACCGACTGGCGCTTTGCCCCCCAGCGCTCGCGGGAAATCGTTAACGCCATGATAGCCGCGCACAAACCGGTCAGTTATGCCGAGATAGATGCCAGTTTTGGTCACGATGCGTTCCTAATACCGCACCGCCGCTATGAAACGGTATTGCGCAATTACCTGCAACGCATAGTGAAAGAAAACAGCCCAGTGGAGCATAAGCCATGCGCTTAGATTTACAGCTTATACCCCAGTGGATAAAACCACTGACCAATGTTTTAGATTTGGGCTGCGGCGATGGCAAACTGCTGACCATGCTACAAAAAACCAAAAGCATTTACGGCTTGGGCGTAGAAATAGACAGCGAGCATATCAGTCTATGCATAGAACAAGGCCTAAACGTTGTTGAACAAGATTTAAACGACGGCCTTAGAAATTTCGAAAACGACAGCTTTGACAGCGTAGTGATGACCCATGCCCTGCAAACCCTGCGCAACCCTCACTTAGTGCTGGATGAAATGCTGCGCATAGGCAAGGAGTGCATAGTCACCTTCCCCAACTTTGGCCACTGGCGCTGCCGCTTATATTTAATGCTAAAAGGCCGTATGCCGGTCTCCAAGTTTTTACCCTATAGCTGGTACGACACCCCCAATATACATTTTTTCACCATTAACGATTTTGATATTCTTTGCCACGAAAAAAATATCAAAATCAAAAACCGCGTCGTGGTCGCCGGTGAAACCACCGACAGCCCACTCACCCGCTTATGGCCTAATCTATTTGGCCTAACTGCGGTTTACCATATCAGCAAATAACCTAGAGCCTCAGCCATGAAAACCCTATTCCGACACAGCCTTATCATGATCCTAGCGCTACTTGCAGTCAGCGCTCAAGCTGAACAACAACAACGCTTTGGCGATTACGAAGTACACTACAGCGTGGTTAACAGCACCTTCATCACCCCCGAAGTCGCCGCCGCCTACCAAATCACCCGCGGCAAAAAACGCGCCTTTGTTAATATCAGCATACGCAAACTATTAAAAGATGGCACAGATACCGCCAAGCGCGCCCTAGTCAACGGCAAAACCTCAGACATGATACACAGCATCCCGCTGAACTTTAAAGAAATCATAGAGCAAGGCGCCATCTACTACATTGCCGAGTTTGACTTTAACGACAAAGACACCAGACGCTTTGATATACAAGTTCAGCCAGATCCGAATATAGAGCCGTATACACTAACTTTTTCTCAGAAGATTTATGTAGAACTTTGATAGCGGTTATATTTTAAGTTTTTAAAAATTTTAATTACCTATTATATTGATAGTTTTATTTCGCCCTACTTAGCGAGTTACTTTTATTTACTCAGCCGCTTGGTAAGCACTATGCTACGAAGCACCCAAAGTCCCCTTGGGAGTCGCCGAGCAGCGGAAGAAAGTAGCGGCGCGAAGCAGCGAGGACTGTTTGAACAAAATAAAAATTAATTATTTTTATTTTGTGAGTTCCGCAGCAGCCGCTAGTTTCTGAGTAGCACAGGGTATCGGCGCAGCCGACGACGGACTAGGGGTGCCCTTTCTTTTGGTTCTGTTTTCTTTGGGCAAACAAAGAAAATGAACTCGCTCAGCAGAGCGAAACAAAAGCTTAGCCCCCACACAACAAAGAAGAAATAATGAACACAAAAAAAATCGTACTCGCCAGCGGCAACCCAAAAAAAATCAACGAACTACAAAAACTGCTAGGCGACAGCGGCTACCAAATACTAGCGCAATCCGACTTTGATACCCCCGAAGCCATAGAAGATGGCCTCAGCTTTGTAGAAAACGCCATTATTAAAGCGCGCAATGCCTGCCTGCACTCTGGCCTACCCGCCATAGCTGACGACTCAGGTTTAGAGGTAGATGCTCTACAAGGTAAACCCGGCATCTATTCCGCGCGCTACGCAGGCGCCAACGCCACCGATGCCAGTAATAATGAAAAGCTGCTAGCCGACATGAACGGCATCGATGAGGCCCAACGCAGTGCACGCTTCCAGTGTGTACTGGTGTATATGCGCCACGCGCAAGACCCCACTCCTATTATTTGCCAAGGCAGTTGGGAGGGGCGCATACTCACCGCCCCACAAGGCGCTAATGGCTTTGGCTACGACCCGCTGTTTTATGTGCCCAGCCAGCAATGCAGCTCGGCCCAGCTTAGCCCAGAGCTAAAAAACGCACTGAGCCACCGTGGCCTAGCTATGCAACAGCTGGCACTACATCTCAACGAAAACTAATCGAAAACTACATTTTATTTTTACTCTCCAAGGCTATACTCAATAACTTAACCTTAAGCATCCGACTAACACATCACATAGCCACACTACATAGGACAGTACCGTGTTAACAATCATTGCTAAATTAATAAAACTGCTCAACTCCAATGCTAACCCTTCGCAGCTGGCCTTGGCGGTTTGTTTTGCCGCCGCCATGGGTTTAACGCCGTTAAGCGCCCCCCATAATATTCTGTTGCTCTTTCTACTCTTATTGCTACGCATTAACCTCAGTCTATTTTTACTCAGCTGGGGTTTCTTTACTTTTATCGCCTACGTCTTTGATCCCGTTAGCCACAGCATAGGCCTAACATTACTACAGGCCGACAGCCTGCAGAGCTTATTGCAACAGCTGTATAACAATAATGTGTGGCGCTTTTTGGGCTTTAATAACACCCTGATTTTAGGTAGCAGCGTGGTGAGCTTGCTGATCGCCATACCGCTATTTTTTCTTAGCCGCTTATTAATTATTAAATACCGCAGCCACTTGTTACAAAGGGTAAGCCAAAGCCGTTTAGGCCTGTGGCTTAAAGGCGGCAAGATCTATAACACATACCAAACTTTTTACGGATAGGAGTCACAGATGAGGCAGTGGATACGTTGGTGGGGGCTAGGCGTTTTTTTCACCTTGGCTCTACTATGGTGGCTATGTATAGATAGCATCATCAGCTACAGCATAGAAAGCTTGGGTAGTAAGGCGGTAGGCGCCAAAGTTGACATCGCCAGTAGCGATTTACAATTATCGCCGTTGAGCTTAAGCATCAAAGGCTTAGCTATTACCAACCCTGAACGCCCTATGGAAAATCTGTGGTTTAGTGACAATATTAAACTGCAACTAGATAGCGGCTATTTACTACGCCGCCAAGTCATTGTCGATATTGCCGATGTTAGCGGCCTGCAATTTAATAGCCCGCGTAGCAGCAGTGGTGCCTTACATAAAACTAAAAAAGACGGCAGCCCCAGCCTGGGTGAACAACTTAAAACGGGTGCCAACGATATGCTGGCCGCCCCTAAACAAGTCGTCGCCCAAGAAAAAGCCGCTATCCAAGCTAAGATTGATAGCATACAACAGCGCATCAAAAATATAGAACAACAATGGCAGCAGCGCATCAAAACACTGCCTAACAAAGAAACCATGGCCGAGTATCAAGAGCGCTGGAAGGCACTTAAGAAAAAGAACTGGCTAGAAAAAATTGCTGACACCAAGGCTTTGCAAAAAGACCTTAATAAAGATATAGACAATATTAATGCGCTAAACCAGCAGCTAGATAAGGACAAAGCCACACTAAAAGACTTAGTTCAAGAAGCTAAAAACCTGCCCGAAAAAGAAGCTGATAGGCTACTAGCCAAAGCCGGCTATAGTGGCGGTAGCGCTCAGCTGGCACAAAGCTTATTTGGTGATGAAGCCAAGCAATGGATAAACCAGCTCACCGGTTTATTTACCAGCGTAGCAGCTGATACAGCAGCCGTTGCCAGCAAGCCCCAGCGCGGTCAAGGTCAGTGGCTACATTTTAGCGAACAGCCTCATCCCGACTTTCTCATTAAACAGGCCAATCTTAGCGGCAACTTTGCCCTACTGGGTGATAGCATAGCGTTTACCGGTCAGGCCAGAGACATCACCCATCAAGCGAAACGCTGGCCCAAGCCCACCACCTTTACCCTGCAAGGTCAGTCAGCACAGGGCGGTAGCTTTAACAGCAAGGGCAAGATAGATTTCCGCGACAGCCCTAGCAGCGAGATGAGCCTAGCGGTTAATCAGCTGAACATTAAAGGCTTAGTTCTCTCGGCCAGCAACGCCATGCCGATTACCTTAGATCAAGCACGCTTAGCGGGCGACGCCAGCATGCGCATCACCGCAGACAGCTTAGCCTTTAAGGCCGATAGTCAATTTTCACAAGCCCAGTTTACGGTGGCGCAAACAAGCTCTACCAGTCAACAACTCATTGCCGGACTATTGCAGGATATTAACAGCTTCAATATGCAGCTGGGGTTAAATGGCAATATAGAACAACCTGAGCTCAGCCTACAATCGAATTTGGACAAAGCACTAAGCAAAGCCTTTGGCCAGCAGGCGTCAAAAAAATTAGACCAGTATAAGCAGGATTTACGCGAGCAACTTAGCGCTGAACTAGCCCCGCAATTACAAGGCCTAAGTAAGGATGCTGATTTTATCGATGCCATCAAAAAGCAGCTAGCCGATAAACAGGCTGAAATAAAAGGTTTTTCTAAAGGCCTACTTTAGCCAATAACTTTACTGCCAGCCCTGACGTTTATACTGTACGTAGATGAGGCTAGACTTTACCAAGCAATAAAGGGGGCGATATGTTAAACCGACTATTCGATGGCAGCTTAATGCCACACGGTCACTGTCTGCTATGGCGCGAAGATTTACTTTTTTTACACCTCAGTGGTGACGCCCTCACATTTATATCTTATGCCTCCATACCGGTCGCTTTAATTTATATGGTGCGCAAAAGACAAGACCTACATATTAATGGCTTCTTTATTTTATTTGCCACCTTTATAGCTTTCTGCGGCATATCCCATGCCATAGGCATACTCAACATTTGGTATGGTTATTATTTTATAGAAGGGCTAGCCAAATTTTTAACCGGTATAGTCTCTATACTTACAGCCATTATGTTTTGGCGGTTAATGCCAACTATTATGGCCATACCCAGCAGCAAGCTATTGGCCCAGCGCAATGAAGAGCTGCTGATTATGCAGCGCCAACTTAGAGAGGCCAATAAAGAATTAGAGCTACACTCTAGCAAATTGCGCGGCCAAGCCAATATTGATTCATTAACAGGCGTCAATAACCGCCGCCTAATTTTAAAACTTTTGACTCAAGATATAGAAAGAAGCGCCCGCCACCAGCGGGATTTATCGATACTCATGATCGATCTCGATCACTTTAAAATAATCAATGATAAATATGGCCACCAAATGGGAGATAGGGTATTAAGTATAGCGGCACGAACCATAGTCCAAGCCTGTAGAGAATCCGATCTAGTTGGCCGTTACGGCGGCGAAGAGTTTTTAGTCATACTGCCCGAAACCAATAAAGCAGCCGCTTTTGAATTGGCTGAACGTATACGCAAGCAAGTAGAACAACAGCCGCGGGAGATAGATATCCTAGTAAGCTGTAGCATAGGGGTGGGCTATCTACACAAAGACCAAGACAGTACAGCCTTAATTAAAGAGGCGGATGATGCCCTATTGCAAGCAAAAGAAATGGGTAGAAACCGTGTCGTATAGGCCGTAAGCATTAGGTTAAAAACTTACAACCAATCATTCAGCAATACCCCAAAGCCTATGCGATTAGTATTTTTATCATAATCAATTAGGCTTTCACCATAACCATTATAATATTGTATATAACCTTTAAAGCGCTCAGTTAGCGGAAAGGTCCAATCTAATTGCAGGCTGCTCTTATTCTCGCTGCGTAAATTATTGGTCAAGGTCATACCGAAAGTATGCCTTTTCATTTTATATAACGCGCTGATATCACCATAACCTAAGTAGCGCTCGATATTGGGGTTGTCATCATCGCTTTTATTTTCATGGATGCGATACCACGCTCTACCGACAATAACGAAATTATCTTTTTCTAAGGTCGTGGCAGCAATAATTCTATTCCAGCTGCGGGAAAGTAATGCGCCACGGCCGTTAGACTCGTGGTTGAAGGCAAGGCTATAGATACGATTTTTAAAGCCAAACACTCTATTGTCGGTTTCCCAACGCAGAAATAATTCAGGCTCGTAATTGGTTTCTCTAAACGGTGCCGACACATCAGAGTTATAGAGCTGCCACCAAGACTGTTGGGTATAGCCGCCCCATAACTCACCACCCAATATCCCTTTAGCCATGCGCGCCTTAAAACTTAATTGATACTTGGCCTCACCATGATCTAAATGCGCATCGGGATAGGCTTGCTGCCAGGGCTGACTGTTGGGGCTTTCATTATAGGTGGCAAATAATAAATAGTTGGGCTTATAGGCGGTAAGCATAAAGGGATTCGATTCCGCCTGATCTTCTGAAGCCATACGCAATGTTACGGCTTCCTCGGCATCTAGGTTTTCATCAGCAACCTCAACAGCTTCAACATACTGCTGTTGCAAGCCATTTTTTTCTCTACAAAATGCTTTAATATCAGCCACGGTTCTTTTATCGGCCGCTTTATTCAGCGCATCCAACAAACAGGCATCCATAACATCCGCCTGCAATTCACCAACAGCACAGATAGTAAAAACAATAGCCTGAAACTGTATGGCCAATTGCTGCAATTTAAGCTTTCTAATTTTCATATTTTAGCCTGAAAGCCATCTCTTTCATCATTGATTTACAGTGGTTAATATTTATAACTCCGCTAATTGCGCTTCTTGACAAGCGCTGGTCATAGTTTTCGTATAAGTAAACGTTTCTAAGCTATGCTCTAACGCGGACACACCAGCAGGCATATCAACATCAACAGAAAACATTTTTAAGCTAGCCCCCAAGGCATGTAAAGTTCTAAAAATATGGTGTGAACGACACTGCTCACCCATTTGTCCTATGCGCACTATATTGGCACCAAAGGCTCCCGATATCTCCACACGATAATGCTTTGACATATACGCTAATAATTTTTTTGCCTCTACCCCTTTAGGTAAATTAATACCTACCACCGAGTTTAGCCGGGAAGATTCTTCAACATATAACGACAAACCCATAATTTCTAAACCCTTTTGTAGCGCTAATGAAGAACGTAAATGCCTCGCAAATCTTAGCGGTAGAGTTTCTATACAGATTAAACGTAAAGCTTCATGTATCGCCAAAATACCCGATACTGGCGCAGTATAATGATACGCTTTTTGATACCAGAATTGATCTGCCAATTTAGCATCTAAACACCAATGCCGTAACACGTCGCGTCGATTATTGACATGATCCCAGGCGGCATCAGAGAAAGCGACCAGTGAAACGCCAGGTATAGACGAAAGTCCTTTTTGGCCACCGGTAATAATTACATCAACATCCCAGTTTTCCATTTCTAATGGCATCGTACTTAGCGTGCATACGGCATCGACTATGACAAAGCAATCGTGCTTTTTGGCAATGCCGGCAATCGTTTTTAAATGACAATTCCATACGGTGCTTGATGTTTCGCCCTGCACTATAGTCAACACTTTCGGCTTATGTTGAATAATAGCCTGCTCAACTAACTGGGGATCGGCAGCTTCTTTTTCTTTAATCTCAAGTTTTACAACCTTCGCTTCTAATCTTGTAGCCATCTCTGCCAATCGGCTGCTAAAAAAACCATTACAAATACTTAATACTTTACTGCCTGGCTCAACCATATTAGCGACTGCCATTTCCATCGCTGCCGAACCAGGCCCTGCCACGCCCAAAATATGGTCTGCTTGTGTTTGAAACACATAGCGAGACATAATTTTAACTTGGTCGATAATGACCGCCATGGTATCGCCAAGATGGTTAATGACTATGGAGTTAGCGGCGGCCACACGCGGCGGGATAGGCACAGGCCCAGCCCCCATCATCAACAACGGCTCTTCCGGTAAAATAGCATCCAACGGCTGGATATTTTTAGGGGGTTGTATTATCACGCTTAGATCCTGCATTATTTTTTTTCGGAAATACTGCACTCATAATTTTAAGCTAGAAAATAGCTCATTCTAATTACAGCAATGTAACTCACGTTATTTCTTGCACCACAATTGAGCAAAGAAGCTAATCAGGACTAATATCTACTGCTTATTGGGTATGCAGCTGGCTTCGTCTAATTAACAGGTAAAGACTCAAAATCAATCGAACTTAGGCACTTTTTCCAACAAAATATTATAGTGTTGTTTGATTTGGCTGAGATCTATACCATTTAAAAAAGAGGAGTAGGCCAACTGACAAAGCAAAAATCGCATATCGCTGGCCCAAGGTGGTAAATATTTAGGCGGCTTACATAGGCCACGTTCTTTTAGCTCATAGATGATGGGCATATCTTCTATATCTAATTTTCCACAAAACAATAATCGCAGGCAATCGCCTCGGCCGGTAGACACTAACACCCGTAAAAAATTATGTACCCGCAACAGCCCATCCAAATAAACCACATCTTTGGTAAAAGGCGCACCACCGGTTAGTACACCGCCCCTAAAGACCCTACGCGAATTCTCAAAGGCCTGCTCCTCATTGCCGGTACGTTCTAGAAAATACTGATACACCTGTAAAAAGTCGGCGCCATCTATGGCCATTTGTATGGCTAGTATTCTATCCGCCAATCTACGCATTCTATCAATATCGATAGAACCGGTAATAAACTCGGCAAACACCGCCAAACCCTCTTGGGTTTTTGTAGTGCCGGGATGACTAGCACCTAATATTTTTAAATCGGTTTGCGCTAGCCCATTCAGCGATGTGGCGACATGAATGTAAGCTTCATGCTGTATTAGCTGATTAATGTCTTTATCGGTAAAACAGGCGTTGCGGCGTATGCGTATGCGATCTGCACCCGCCAAGGCATTGGCCGATAACTCGTCCACAATTTCTATTTTCGGGGCATCCTCTTTAAACATAGCTTGCACCGCCACGGTCATTTCCTCGGCAACGGTTTCTGCCAAGTGACAGGCCTGTGGTGGTGCACCCATATCAATGCGAGTAAAGCTTTGTATTAAACTATCAAACTGCTTAGCCAGAGCATAAGAGGTGGTAGACTCGTCGGGCAGTACACTCAACGGCGAACCGTAAAGTTGACTGGAGTATTTAAAAAAATCGGGGCTGCCACAGGCCGACAACATACGGGCGCTGTTTTCTATAGTATTGCAATGACGGTTTAGCCATTTATCTATGCTGGAGTCTTTAATATAACGCCGTGCTTCGGTGACTATAGCCGAGGTTAGACTAGCATCGAAGGCTGGATAACTGACTTGCGGTAATTCTTTTGCACCCTTAGCAAAAAATTGTTCACGCACCGAAACATCCCAACTCACATGCGTCAATATACGTATAGGCACTAAAGCACTGTGTAGTAGATTACAAACATGGGTGATTCTTTGGTTGTCAGCTTCTATAGACATTTCATACTCTACAACTTACCGGCTTAGTGAGTAACTCTTGGCAAAAATAATTAAGCGACTATATTTTCTTCTTGGGCATAACCATTTCAGGTAAACCATGGGTGCTCATTAACAAACCTTGATGAAAGTAATGATTACTTTGCTCGTGCTTACCTAGGCTGGCTAATAAGCGGCCTAGCTCGGCGCAAGCTTCACTACTGGCAAGCAGCTTATTACTGCTCTCAAAATATTCTCTAGCCTTACCCCATAATTGATTGCGCAGCGACAAACGCCCCAAACATAAGAGTAAGCGCGCATCATTGTTGCGTTCTTTTAACCATTGCTCGGCATGCAGTAATTGTTTGTTGCTATCGACACCTTTCACCACACCATAAGCATCGACTAAGGCCGCTAACCATTCACGGTTTAATTGGTCGCGCAGTAATTTTTCGGCGACCGCCTCATCGCCAACTTTGATCAAGCACTGGGCATAGCATAATACGCTTTCGCCATGCCTAGTCACGGTTTTGTTTTGCTGCTGCCACAGGCTAGTGATGGCTGCTTTAGCTTCAGCACCTGTTTTACTAGCAACTATGCTTAATAATTGTTGCTGACAACAGTGTTGGCTTAGCTTAGCCAGCTCGGCTTTATCGATAAGCTTATGTTTAGTCAGGGCCGGTAAGATTCCAGCCAAGCCCTGCCAATCATGTAAGCCGGTATACACCTGCTGTAATAATTTATAGACATAGGGGTGTTTACTGGCATGCTCTTTAGCCCGGGTTAGCGTCGCTAAGCTGCGCTCTAAATAACCTCTATCAATTTGCATTTGTGCCTGCGCTATATCCACCGCGATGGCCGCACCGCGATTGCTGTCGCTGGCCTTAGCCAATAGCTCTCGCGTTTGCTCGTCTTCGCCCAATTCATTACTGGCCCAGGCGGCAAATAAATAATTAATTAAGGGGGTTTCCGATTTTTCGGCCGCGCTGACTAATAAGCGCCGCGACTTCTGCCACTGCCCTTCTATATAAGCAATAATACCCTGTGCCGTTTTTTCGCGGCTGCGCTTATAACCGCGGCCAGAAAACCAGCGGTTAAAGGCCACACTCTTACTCACCAACCTATAGCTGATTGAAAATACCAAGCTCAACAATAGGCACACCCCTAGAAAAGCTATCACTGCCACCGTTAGCGAGCTCTCTATGGTATACAGGCCGTAACTAATCAGCACATAACCGGGATCGTGTTTTACCAAGGTAACAAAAGCCACCGCTGCTATTAACAGTATCAGGCAAAGAATAAATAAGCGTTTCATAGCGCACTGCCCTCTTCGCCAGACTCATTATTTTTTTGCTGCGCGGGCTGGGACTTTTTCTTGGGTAAATCGTGGCGCGTTTCTATATAAGTTTTTAGCGCTCTGGATGAAGCCGAGATATCCGGTAGCTCTACGGTTACCGCCTGCTGTTTTAATTTTTCCAACATGTCATTGATGGTGTCGACTTGCTCGGGGTTAATCGCAAAGTAATCATTAAGCCACTGCTGTGATTTAAGCAGGCTTTGCTCATACAGTGTTTGCTTGCCCGCTAATAAGGCCAGCTGTGCCTGCTCGAACATCAAGCGTAAATTATGGCGTATGGCGGCCTCTTGATCAGGCGCCAGCATAGGCTTGTACACTTGCTCGCGACGGTTGATTTGTATGTATTGGCTGAGTTTATGCTTGGCCTGCTCTATGGCGCTGCTCACTCGCTGCTGCCAGCTGGGTGCGGCAACCGTGGTTTGCTCTGTAGCCGCAACGGTTAGCTGTGGCGCTTTAAATAAATCGATTTGCTCTACCTGCTGGGCCAAAGCGCCTATGCGTAAATACAGCCCTTCCATATCAAAACGTGCCGCCGATTTTAAGGCGGTAATTTCCTGCGCTAGAATTTTGCGCACCGCGTATAAAGCGGCATCGTCAAAGTCGCGCAGTATAGCGTCGGCGGCGGTTAATAACTCTGACGCACCCGCCAACTCCTTACCCATAAGTAAACGCTGGTTTGCCAGTTTCATTAAGTACTCAGCTTCGGCCAGTAACCAGTCTTCCCTATCGGTGGTGGATAAAGATTGTAGGCGCTGCTGCTGACCTTTAACGGTTAAGTGCAAAGCGTTTAACTGCTCCACTAGCTGTTGCTGTGATTCTTTATTGCTGGCAGCTTGCTGTGCCAACGCACGCTGCACCGTAGTTTCACTGCGCTGTAACTGCTGCTCTTGTTGTTGCAATTGCTGCTGTAACTCGGTGACCTCTGTGGCTAACTGGCCTTGCTGTTGTCCGCCCTGTTGCCATAGGTATACGCAGGCTAGTACTGCAATTAACGCTATAATCAAGGCGACTAGGCTTAGCGCCTTGCTAGGCTTCGCTGTAGCCTTTTTTACATTATTGCTTACGTTATTTGCCGAGCTCTTTGTCGAGCTCTTGGTCGAGTTATTGCCAGGATTAGACGCCGTCGAACTCTTATTTTCAGAGCTGGCTTTTGCTTGTGTTTTCTTAGCACTACTGTCGTTATTTTTCATGGCGGCTGTTTTTTGTTTTACCAAATTTTCGTTTAAGCTCTCATTAAGACTGTCATCTTCTGTGGCAGCCTGCTTATCATGCTGGGGCGTCGCGCTTGCTTCACTGGATGCTGATTGCTCTGCCTGCTGTTCCGTCTTTTTGTCGCTCACGTTACTTTCTCCCAACTCTTTTGTTTTGCCTTAGCTAACGTTGATGTTGCGCATACTGCTGCAATGCCACCACACAGGCATCGTCGCTGGCATTATCGGCCACAATAATGTGCTGGCAACCGGCTGCGCGCGCTAAATCAGCCACCCGCTGGCCCGGCACTAAAACGTTCAGCGAGCGTAATACGTCTACACCTGCTAATTGGATAAAATTGTCCAAGCTTTCACCACTGTTAACACACAGGGTGCTGATTTGTTGCGCTTCAATAATAGCAGCTAGTTCACCTTTAGGCCTGTGGGGTAGCTGCCGCTGGTAACACTCGGCATAATCAACCAAAGCACCCTTACTGCGCAACTGCTCGGCCAAGTGCTCTCTACCGCCTACGCCGCGTACAATTAATACTTTTTGCTGATTAATATGTTGCAGATCCATAAGCTGCAATAGCGCCTCACTGTTCATAGCAATAGTGGGAGCGTTGGCATCTAGATCATAGTGCAACATCGCCTGGGCGGTAGCCACGCCTATAGCATGCCACTGTATGCCCACCGGCCACTGCGGCCAAAACTCTTGCATCCATTGGCCACCAAAATGCACCGCATTACTACTAATAAAAATAACGTGGTGGTAGTGATCTAGGTTAAGCAGTAATTGTTTGCTGCGCTGCCGCTGAGTATGGTCTGCGGTTAACGGCTGCAGCTCTAGCACGGGATAGTGTATAACGCTGGCCCCCAGCTGGCTGAGCTTTTTAACGAGGTTGCCACCCTGTTGCTCGGGGCGAGTAATTAATATTTTTTGACCCTGCAAGCTTTGCACTGTGGCTGGCACTTACTGCGCTCCGTAGACGGCGCTGAGTATCTCGGCGGCACCTTGGCGGATTAAATCTTCCGCCACACTAATACCCAGCGCGTCGGGGTCGGCCTTAGGGCCGCATTGCTCGCTAGTGAGCATGACGCTGCCATCGGGTTTGCCTACTAAGCCGCGCAACCACAGCTGCTCAGGGTTATTGGGATCGGTAATGGCAAAGCAGGCGATAGGCACTTGGCAACCGCCTTCTAAGCGTTTGTTCATGGCGCGCTCGGCCAGCACACATTCGGCACTAGCGGGGTGATGCAAAGGCGCTAATAAATCCTGCAAGCGTTGGTCGTCGCGGCGACACTCTACCCCTACCGCGCCTTGGCCACCGGCGGGCAGCATTTGGGTATCGCTAAGGGCTAGGCGTATACGATCATGCATGTTTAAACGCATCAACCCGGCAGTGGCCAGTACTATGGCGTCATATTGGCCTTCATCTAACTTGCGCAGGCGAGTGTTGACGTTGCCGCGCAAATCTAAAATCGTTAAGTCGGGGCGCTGCTGACGCAACTGGCATTGCCTACGCAGGCTTGAAGTACCAACGCGAGCACCCTGTGGCAAATCCTCTATGCTGGCGTAATCGTTGGAGACAAAGGCATCACTGGGATCTTCCCTAGGGCAGATAATAGACAGGCCCAAACCTTCAGGAAAATCCATGGGCACATCTTTCATGGAGTGCACTGCAATATCGGCACGGCCATCTAGCAAGGCGGCTTCCAGCTCTTTCACAAACAAGCCCTTGCCGCCGATTTTCGATAGCGGTGAATCCAGCATTATATCGCCCTTGGTAGTCATGCCTAATAGCTCAACCACTATGCCAGGATGGTGTTTTTCCAGCTCGGCTTTAATGTATTCGGCCTGCCATAGGGCAAGAGGGCTTTCACGGGTGGCAATAACGACTTTTTGTAAGGACATAACAACTCTTAACTAGTAGTGAAATAACAGCGGCCAGTTTAACGCTTATTGGACGGGGAGTCGCTAGTCTACAGTCACTAGTACACAGTCTCTAGTTTGGAGTCGCTAGTCGCTAGCAAAGCTAGCCTACCCCTCTAGAGACTATAAACTAGCGACTAGTGACTACTGACTAGAGACTGCTAAGAAACTTCCGTAATTCTGGCATATGGCGGCGGCTAACCTGCGGCCCCTGTTCTACTCCGGCCAAGCGTGCATAAAAATTGCTGCCGCGACGGTCGACGCCGGTGAGGTGGCGTATGGCAACCAAGGCGTTGCGGTGCAGGCGAATAAACTGCTGATCAAACTCGTCTTCCAGCTCTTTTAAGGTGTCGTCGATAAGGATTTCGACCAACTGGCCTTCACGCTGGTACATAATGGTGACGTATTTTTGATCCGCTAAAAAGTAGCGTATGTCGGCCACCGGCACTAACTCTATGCCGCGGCTGGACTTGGCGCTGATGTAATGGCGCTGCTCGCTGGCCCCCTGCTTGTCGCCCTCGGCCAAACTGGCCAATTGCAACTTGTTGAGCTTTTGCGCCTGGGCCAAGGCCTGGCTGAGCTTATCGCGGTTAACAGGTTTAAGTAGATAGCCCACCGCATTGGCATCAAAGGCCTCCAGCGCATAATCGTTATAGGCGGTGCAAAAGATTACCGCCGGTGGCTCGTCCATAGCCATTAAGGCGCGGGCGGCGGCGAGGCCATCCATCACTGGCATGCGTATATCCATTAGCAGTATGTCGGGGTGGTGCTCATTTACCAAGGTGATTGCCTGCTGGCCATTGTCGGCCTCGGCTACCACCTGATAGCCCTCGTCCTCGGCCACCAGCCTCGCCAGCCGCTGCCTAGCTAAGGGTTCATCATCGACGATTAATACCTTCATAACTCATCCTCCAGGCTAACTGGGTAGCTGAGCCGCACGGTATAGCGGTTATCAGTTTGCTCGCTGAGTAAGCTGGCCTGCTCGCCAAATAAGGCCTTAAGCCTATGCTCTATATTAGGCAGGGCAATTTTATTGCCGTGAGTGTGGGCTCGCTCGGTGTTGAAGGGATTACTAATCGTCACCGTTAATTGCCCCTGCGCATAGCTAGCTGCCACTGTAACGGTGCCGCCTGCAGCGAGATTTTGGATGCCGTGGTAGATGGCGTTCTCTAATAAAGGCTGTAATACCAAGCTGGGCATGGCTAGGCTCATGGGCACCTCATCCAGCTGCCACTGCAGTTGCAGTCGTTCAGCTAGGCGATTTTTCTCTATGCGCGCATAGCTACGGCACAGCTCTATTTCATCGCCCAAGGTGGTCGCCGCCGTGCTGTCGCTGAGGCTAGCTCTAAATAGCGCCGACAAATCTTCTACCGCCCGCTCCGCCGCCTGCGGCTTAACGGCAATCAGGCTGGCAATAATATTCATACTATTAAATAGAAAGTGCGGCCGTATACGCGATTGCAGAGCCTGTATACGAGCCTGTAACTCCGCCTGTTGGCGCTGCTGTAATTGCTGGGCTAGGTAAAAATAGCGCAGCGCTATGCCCGCCAATACTGCGGCAATCAGTGTCGTTTTAAGTAGTTGATCACCATCGGGCAGCCATGCGCCACCCAGCACGCCGCCGGCCATTAACCACTGCCCCAACAAGGCCAATAGCGCCGCTAGGCCTACTATTAATAGATAGCTGCAGGCCGCGCCCCAAGCTAACGGCAGCCGGCTTAAGCAAGGTCGCAGCTGGCACAGGCAGGCGGCGCTGGCCAAAAAGACCCACTGGCAAAATAGCGACTTCAGGGCAAAACCCTGCCAATCAAAGTAGCGTACGCCGCTATTGTCCAAGGCCAGCACTATCGCCAGTAGCTCAGCCACCAGCACCAAAAACAACACTGCCTTCACTTGGCATAAGTCGGGTAAGAAAAACCCCTGAGGCTGTTCCTTCATGCGCTACACCCTATTGTTATACTTATATTCCATGGCCCACATCATAGCAGAGCCTTTATAGCCAGCACACCGCCCCAATAGCAGCATCCTACTGCGCTTGCTGTTATAATTCGCGGCTGCGATTAACCTAATATTATTTTTAACGTGGTAAGTGACCGTCATGAGTGAACAAGATCCAACTATCAAACCCTGGGGTGGCCGTTTTAGTGAACCCACCGACGCCTTTGTAGAGCGCTTTACCGCCTCTGTTGATTTTGATCAGCGCCTGTATCACCACGATATTAATGGCTCCTTAGCCCATGCCAAGATGCTAACCAAAGTGGGTGTACTCAGCGAAGATGAGTATCAGTCCATCCAAACCGGCTTAGAAGAAATACGCGCTGAGATCGTCGCCGGTAAATTCGATTGGTCGATAACGCTGGAAGATGTGCACATGAACATCGAAGCCGCGCTCACCGCTAAAATTGGTATTACCGGTAAAAAGCTACACACCGGCCGCTCGCGCAACGACCAAATCGCCACCGATATACGCCTATACCTGCGCGACGAAATAGACAGCATCGTTAAAGAACTCTCGCGCTTACAACTGGGCCTTATAGACGCAGCCCAACGTGAAGCCAGCACTATTATGCCCGGCTTCACCCACTTGCAAACTGCGCAGCCGGTAACCTTCGGCCATCACCTACTGGCTTGGAACGAAATGCTGCAACGCGACTTTGGCCGCTTAATGGATTGCCGCAAGCGCGTTAACCAAAGCCCCTTAGGCGCAGCGGCCTTAGCCGGCACCACCTACCCTATAGATCGCCACTACACCGCCGAGCTATTAGGTTTTGAAGCGCCCACCGAAAACTCTTTGGATTCCGTGAGCGACCGTGACTTCGCCATAGAGTTTGGCGCCTTCGCCAGCTTGCTGATGATACATATGTCACGCTTTAGCGAAGAGTTAGTGCTGTGGACTTCGGCGCAGTTTAACTTTATAGAATTGCCCGATCGTTTCTGCACCGGCTCGTCCATCATGCCGCAAAAGAAAAATCCCGATGTGCCCGAATTAGTGCGCGGCAAATCTGGTCGTGTTACCGGCCATTTAATCAGTTTGTTAATGTTGATGAAGTCACAACCGCTGGCTTACAACAAAGATAACCAAGAAGATAAAGAGCCGCTGTTCGACACCATAGACACGGTTAAAGACTGCTTAAAAGCTTATGCCGATATGATACCCGCGATTAAAGCGCGTAAAGACTACATGGCCGAAGCGGCGTTGCGCGGCTTCTCTACTGCCACTGACTTGGCCGACTACTTAGTGCGCAAAGGCATGCCCTTCCGCGACGCCCATGAAGTAGTGGGTAAATCCGTCGCCTATGGCATAGCGCAAAATAAAGACTTATCAGAAATGTCTTTGCAAGAACTACAACAGTTTAGCGACACCATAGAGCAAGACGTGTTTGAGGTGTTGACGCTTATTGGTTCTGTTAGCGCCCGCGATCATATTGGTGGCACCGCGCCTAATCAGGTGAAAGCCGCCGCCGAGCGGGCTAAAGCGCTAGTCGCGCAGCGATAAGCGGCAAGTTGTAAGCTGTAAGAAAAAAGCCAACTGAAATACGTTGGCTTTTTTATAGGGCTAGGATATGTAAAGCCGAGTAGCATGGCACTTACTTAACAAAAAGTATGAGTCATGCCCACAGCACTCGCTTTGCTCACGGGGCAGGCCCTTCCGGCCTCCGAGCCGGAACCCAGTAGATTTAGCAGTTCATCAAAAAGCAGTAAAGTGCCTAGAAGTCACAACTAGCCTTAAGTAAATGCCATTAACAGCAGAGTAAACATGATGAAGCAATTTGTTTTGGGTGGCGCACGCTCAGGCAAGAGCAGCCTGGCAGAAAAACTCTGTGCTAGCTATGGTGATAAGGTTGCCTATATAGCAACGGCCAATAAGGCATTTAACGATGGCGAAATGGATGCGCGTATTGCTAAGCATCAACAACAGCGCCCCCAGCACTGGCACACTATTGAAGCCCCTATAGCGCTGGCCGGAGCACTAGCCCAGCTGCAACATTACGATGCGGTGATGATAGACTGCCTAACCCTGTGGTTAAGTAATTGCTTACACGAAGGCAACTGGCCGCAGCAACGACAAGATTTTTTAAAGGCCTTAGAAAACTTTAACGGCGAGCTAATTATGGTCAGCAATGAAGTGGGCATGGGCATAGTGCCCTTGGGTGAACTCTCCCGCAGCTTTGTTGATGAAAGTGGTTTTTTGCATCAAGCGGTAGCAGCGCTTTGTGAACGCGTCATCTTTACCGCCGCCGGCTTACCACTGGTGATGAAAGGCCCTGCACTATAAGCGACTCAACCCTAGGAACAAAAATGGATTGGTTTTTACAGCAAGCAAAAACACCCTCTGATATACACCGTGCCGCTGCGACTCAGCGCCAACAGCAGCTGACCAAACCGGCAGGTTCCTTGGGTGAGTTAGAAACCTTGGCAATCACCTTAGCCAGCCTGCAAGGCAGCCACACACCGCAGCTTAATAATATACACATACATATTTTTGCCGCCGATCACGGCGTAGCCAACGAAAATGTCTCTGCCTTTCCGCAGGCGGTGACCGCGCAAATGGTGCAAAACTTTTCTAGCGGTGGCGCCGCTATTGCCGTAATCGCACAATCACTTAACGCCGAGCTGGCAATTAGTAATGTCGGCACCGTGCAAGCTTTACCAGCATTACCCAAAGTGTTAGACCAACGTATAGCCGCCGGCACCGCCAACTTTGCTCACGGCCCCGCTATGCAGCGCCAGCAATTAATGGCCGCCTTAGACGTGGGCAGAAACACCGTAGCCCGGCAACAGGATATCTGGCTGGGCGGCGAAATGGGTATAGCCAACACCACCTCGGCCACCGCTTTAGCTTGTGCCCTGCTCATGCTCAACGCCGAGCAGCTAGTCGGCCCAGGCACTGGCATTGATCAGGCTACCCAGCAACATAAAGCCGCTGTTATTAATGCTGCACTGGTCTTACATAGCGCCGACACCGCCAGCCCGTTAGAGAACCTACAACACCTAGGCGGCTTAGAAATTGCCGCCTTAGTAGGCGGTTATATACGCGCCGCGCAACTAGGTATACCAGCATTGGTAGACGGTTATATCTGCACCGTTGCCGCGCGTTATGCCATCGCCATTAACCCCAGTGTTAAACCCTGGCTATTACTCAGCCATCAATCGGCTGAACCCGGCCAGCAAGCATTGTTTGATGGCTTTGCTTACTCACCCTTAATCAATATGGGTATGCGTTTGGGCGAAGGCAGTGGCGCAGCTGTGTGCCTGCCCTTGCTAAAACTGGCCTGCGACATACACAATAATATGGCCACCTTTGACCATGCCGGCGTGGCTAATAAAGACTAACTATGACTCACGCCTGCGTCACTACTATCGATTTATTACGTCACGGCGAGTGTGAGGGCGGGTTAATTTTTCGCGGCCACACCGATTCGGCCTTGAGCACAAAAGGCCAGCAGCAAATGCAGCAGGCTATAGACGCTTACCCCGGCCAAGCAAACTGGCAGCAGATTATTAGCTCGCCTTTACAACGCTGTAGTGTCTTTGCTCAGCAGCTAATCGATTGCCAAAACCATAGCGCAACTTTATTGGTAGAGCCGGGCTTACAAGAAATTAGTTTTGGCGATTGGGATGGTTGCTTAACCGAGCAGGTGCAGCAACAACAGCCCACCGCCGTTAGCAATTTTTGGCAAAACCCCGCCGAACACACCCCGCCCAATGGCGAGCTATTAACGGACTTTCAACAACGGGTAGTGCACAGCTGGCAGCAGTTAGTTGAGCAACATCGCGGCGAGCACAGTTTACTCATTAGCCACGGCGGGGTGATACGCATCATCTTGGCGCATATCTTACAAATGCCGTTGCGGCCGCTGTCGTATTTATCGGCGCCTCATGCCTGCCTCACCCAAATTAAAATTTTCCACCAGGCAGGCTCACCCGACTGGCCGCAATTAATTTTTCATCAACCCCTTTTATCTTCAACCCATAGTTGAAAAAACCTATGCCTAAATTTTCACTGCGCCCGATCATCACCGCCTTTATGTTTTTAACTCGCATACCCATGCCCGAGTTAAAAGATTTTCAGCCGCAGGACTCTGGCCGAGCTTTGGCTTACTTCCCGGTGGTGGGCTTGGTAATAGGTTTACTGATGCTATTAATTGCGCAGCTATCAGCTATGTCGCCATTAGTGTTAGCGGCGCTGTTATTAACATTCTGGGTTTTTATTACTGGCGGCTTGCATATAGATGGCTTGGCCGATAGTGCCGACGGCTGGTTGGGCGGCACCCGCGACAAAGAGCGCAGCCTAGAGATTATGAAAGACCCCGTCTGCGGTAGTGCTGCACTGATGGCGGTGGGCTGTTTACTGTTACTCAAGTTTTCAGCTCTTACCAGCTTACTCGAACAGGGCCAACTGTTAGCCCTGCTGCTTGCACCGGTTATAGGCCGCTGCGTGCCATTGATTTTATTTTTAAGCACACCTTATGTACGCAAAGACGGCCTAGCTCAGCACTTTATTAGCTACTCCTCAAAACCGGCCATCTATGCGGTGTTGCTTACTGTATTGTTATTGTGTTTTGTTATTTTAAGCTTACCCACCGCGCTGATTGTACTAAGCAGCTGCGCCCTAATTTTACTGGGCTTACGCTATTTAATGATGGATAGATTGCAAGGTAATACCGGTGACACTACCGGTGCCGCGGTAGAAATTATCGAAGCCACGGTGTTAATAGCTTTGTGCATTAGTTAATCGTCAACACATCTTGAAACTGTAAGTTATTCAGCACTCTTTCTGAGGTATGACCGCGTATGCTGTCCATCACCCCTTGCCTAGCCATAGTACCTATCACCACCACATCGGCGCCTAGAGCGGCAGCAGTTTCAGCAATCACCGATTCCGGCGCACCTTTTTTAACATGCACATTGGCGGTATCCACCTCAGCCGCTCTTACCAGTAAACCTCTATCGGGATAGCGCATAGAATCTTGATAGGCATTCACTACATGAAACTCGGCGCGGTATTGTTGGGCCATTAGCCTACCTGCAGCCAATATACGGCTGTTAAGTATTTTATGATCCTCATCGGTGGCCTGCATATTCACGGCGGCCAGTATACTTTCGCGCCTACCCGAAGCACCACTGCGCACTAACATGACAGGGCGCTTGGCTTGGCGTAATAGCATCCATTTTGAATCCGCTAAAAAAACATTGCGCGACACATTACTGTGATCGGTCATCACAATTAAATCAGCTTTAATACGCTTGGCGGCATCCAGCATGCCCTGCTGCCAATGCTCGGCCCAATACAATTCGGTATCACATATTAAGCCTTGCGCCTCTACCGACTGCACCAGCGTATTCAATACCGCTAACGAGGGGTATAGATTTTCATTGCCTAGGTTTAACTTACTGGCATTAGCATCAACGGCGATAAATAAATGCAGGCGCGGCTTTTTCTTACGCAAGCTGGCATTAACAATAACCCGTTCTAAGGCGGGGTGAAAATTACGGCTGGGATCAACCGCCACTAATATAACTTCACTTTTCATCACTTTTCATTCTCCTTTAGTGAACGACTGCAGTGATAATAAGAAAGTTTTATGTCATTTTGATGACTGCGGACTGTATAGATCAGCGCCTATGGACCAATTAAAATTAACTTACCTGTTTTAGGGTCCCTATACACTTGGCCTACCGCTTCATAGCCTTCAGCTCCCTTAGCGCCTTGCCCCGGCATAGCGGGTAACTCTTTTCCTCGCTCTATCACTTGCTCGCTGATTGGCTTAACAGATTGTTGAAAATGATCTTGTAACTGCTCACTCATGGCGATGAGTGCCGCGATTAAACCGCAGGCAAACACCAGCATTAAATCTAATAAATTAGCTAGCGGCCCCAAGGGCTCATCATCACCGCTAGCAAAGCGGCCTTGCTGCCAACGGTTAGACATGAGCAAGCTCCTCATGTACTGGCTTTATCGCTGCGGTAGTTTCACTAACCGGCGGGTATGTGGAGAGCAACATTTTTGCCGCGCTATCTTCCATAGCCGTTAACAATTCATCATACCAACGTCTACGTATGCGCCCCATCACAAAACCCACCACGCCCACTAACAAACCCAGCACCGTAGTATCAAAGGCCACACTCATGGCGGTGGTTAACACACTCAACTCGCCATCACCTAATGCAGCCAACCCTGGCCCTAAGGGAATTAAGGTTCCCATTAAACCCAGCATGGGCGCAATGCGGGTTATAAAATCACTGCGCTCTATGCGCCGTAGGGCTAAGCGCTCTACCGCCTTAATATTGCCACTACGCTGCCAACGTTTTAGTCCTATAAAACGCTCGCTAATTAACACGCCTATTTCAAGCACAGCTAGCCCAGCAAAGGCCAGTAGCAACCACACCACCGGCTCTAATAAATAGCCAGTGAGTAAATGCATAAAACCTAATGAGGAGGAGGTAAACATTGTTGTATTCCTTAATATTATAACTATTAGTTTTTAGGTGTACGGCTGCCTCTGTAAGCGCCGATTAGTAGTAATAGCAACACCATAACTGCAAGCCAGTAATAGTGTTTTGTTTCCGCGAACTGATCTTTTGCGGATTTTTTTTCAGCTTTAGCGGCAGGCTCTTTGCTAGCCAACGTTATATCTTTAAGACTAATTTCCGCCACCACCGATGCAGCGCTATTGACCGAGGCATCAACTTTTGTAGCGGCCAATAATTGTTGCAACTGTACGTATTGATCTGCCGCCAAGTAATTTTCTAACCAGGGATATAGCGGATGATTTGGGCTGGTATGGCCACTGCCGGGTAAGCCATGCGCTAAGACTAAATCGGCAAACGCCTTGGCTAGTTGCTGTAAGGTTTGCTCATCGGCCTGCCAAAAATCTTTTTGCGCGGCCACTAGCATCACCGCCAGCATATTGCTTTTAACATGTACGTTGTGGCCCTGTTCTAAAAAGTTATCTAAATTAAGATTGAGTTTGTCATCTATATAAACGGCTTTTACCTCATCCCAGACCCAGCTTTTGATGACCTCGGGGTTAGTGACCTGCCAGCCCCATAGATATTCTAAAAATTCGCTGCCCATGGTTCTGGCACCGGCATAGCCTTCATCCATTAAGGGGCTTAGCCACTGCGGATTTAAATAGCGACCACGCAGCTCTGCCAATAGCGCCACCTGTAAGGGCTCTATGCTTAAATTTTTAGTGTCGGGGTGATAAATAACAAAGTTTTCGGGCGCACTACCAGTAAGGGTTTCCACCGCTAGGCTTAAGCCCCCTAGGTAATCAAAGCTATCGTTGTTATCCAACAAACCATAGAGGTTGCTGGCCCTACCTAAGTAGGTGTTGTTAATACTGCTTAGGCGTTGTTTAAAGGTTGCCAGTACGGGTTCGCCATGTAAGTTTTGACCATAGGCATGGCCCAAGCGCCGCATATACACACTGGCAATTTCTGAGCGCTGCTGCCAGCTACCCGAACGCTCTACCATGCGATTAACACCTGCACCGTAAGTTCCGGGGGCATCACCAAATACGCGATAGGCCGCTTGCTTACCCGCCAGCTCCGCGCCTAGACCTTGCTGTAGTGCCGCGCGGGTATCGGCAACCCAACGGGCAGCGACATGGTTGATGGCTAGCGCTTCATTACCGGAGTTCGCCATTGCGCCCAAGGGTTTTAAGGTGGCGTTTAATGCGTAGCTGAGTGCAGGGTAGTCTTTATGAATACGTTCGGCAGAGGCATCCAAAGCCATTAACACGGCACGCTCTAGCAATAGCATATGTGAGCCGTATAAATCGCGAAATAAACCTGAAGTGGTAAATACCGCATCGTGCCTAACTCTAGGCTGGCCGTTTTCTTGCAGATTACTAATATCAAGACGCTGCAAACTTTTAACAATGCCCCGGCTACTCCACACCGGTTTAACCCCCAGCATGTCAAAACCAAAAGCAATCATCGCGCCTTCATCACGCACTACATCGGAGGCCCACAACACTATTGCGTCTGCGGGGGTATCTTGGCTGTTATAGTCCGCCGCTTGCTGTGCGGTTTTTGCGCGCGCTTTCGCGGCCAGCTCTACACCCACTTGGTAAGCTAAGCGGGAGGGGATTAAGCTGCCATCTAAGGCAAAAAAATTACGGCCGGTGGGCAACACTTCGGGCGTTCTAATGGGGTCGTTACCTTTACCCGGCGCAATATATTGCCCGGCTAGCGCATGTAATAAACTGCTTAACTCTGCCGCAGGCGAAGCACTTAGCTGTTGCTGCCACAGCGGATCAATCGCCTCACCCTGCGCCATAGAGTTGAGCATGGTGGCGATAGCGGGCTGACTCCAATCGCGACCAAAAACATGCAAACCCAAGGGCATAAAGTCTTCTTGCAACTTGGTTAGGTAGTGGCCTATCTCATGCACTAATAATTCGTCGTCCACTTGATCGAAATCGGTAATACCGCGTACCGCTAACTCACCCGACATGCTAGCCACTAATTCATCCCGTAGTTTAAGCTCGTCTACCAACGCCTTCATGGCGCTAACGGCACGCTCACGCATAGCGCCGGCACCTACTGGCGCGGCCTCGTAACTTTCTACTAGTTGACGCAAAGCTAATAAACGATCATACAGATCGGTGCTGTCTAGCGGCGGCGTTAGGTGATCAATCATTACCGCTAAGCCGCGACGCTTGGCTTGTATACCCTCGCCTACGCCATCGACTATATAGGGATAGATACTGGGTATATCCCCCAGCACCGCCAGCGAATAATCTTCTGCACTCATACCCACACGGCGGCGAGGTAAAAACTCATAGGTTGAATGCCTACCTAAATGCACTAGCGCGTCGGCCTGAAAACTATGTCGCAGCCACAAGTAAAATGCTAAGTATTGATGGGGCGGCGGAAAGGATAAATTGGCGTGCAGTAACTCTTCGTTTAACTCCCAGCCTCGTGGTGGCTGTGGCCCCACAAAAATATTGCCAAACTGTAGCCCCGGTATCAGCAGTTGTTGCTCATGCACCATCACCTTACCGGGTAATTCGCCCCAGCCACGTAAGCCTTCTATACCACTTTCCGCAATGGCGGTAACTAAGTCCTGTGCCGCCGGCCAATCAGGCTGGCCATCAAATGCTTGCGTATAAACCTGTTGTAGCTGCTTTAGTAGTTGTATCACGCGTTCACGGGCGGGGTGATCGGCACCGTCGATGGCATGGTGTAAGTCCTCTAACACGCGGGCTAATAAACCACGGCCTATGCTTTGGTCTTCCAAGCCTATGGCCCGCTGCAACATCACATGTAAATACGCCAACGGCCCAGCGCTCATTTCCTGCTGTAAGGCTAATGGTAATGAGGCAAACCATTTTTTATATTGTGGCATGCTCACGGTGGCTACCTGTGTCGCCATGGTGGCTAGCGCTTGTCTATCTTCTGGCAGGTTGACTCCCTTGGCCTGCAATAGATCTAATAAATCTTGCTCGCTGGCAGGTAACTCGCCGGTGTTATAGCCTGCCTTTTTTAGTTGCTGTAATAAATGAAATAAAGACGCTGGCACATTTAAATTGTCGGCACCAATATTGTGCCGTCCTGGTGGGTGGTTGTAATAAATGATAGCGATTTTTTTATCGTGATTGGCTTTGCTTTGCAGCAGCAACCAACGCTGTAGGCGCTGGCTGAGTAAATCTACTTGGCTGCTTATAGGTTTGGAGCTGGCCAGCTTAACACCGGTTTGTGGGTCTATACTCGCCTCTGTCATCGCTGCCAGCACTAGTGGCTCTATCACGCCTTGTAGCTCTGGCATGGCAACACGGTAATGTACACTGCTGGCGCTTAAACCTTCTTCAGATAATAACCACTGTTCTTTAGTGCTATCGCTTAGGCGTATGCCTTTTAATACTGGCACATTTAATTCTGCCAAATGGCGATTTACTTCTTCCCGACCTTCGCCGGCGCCCACCACAAAATTCTGCAATGAAATAATCGCCGCCAGTTGTTGTTTATTTTCCCGCAACGCTTTTACCGCTGCTACGCTGTGCTCACCCCATTTCGCTAATACTCGCAAACAACCCAAGCCTTGTTTATTCATATTTAGACAGATTGCATCATGCAGCGCTTTTTCACCCGGCCTATCGCCGCTTTCATAATCTAATAACGCCACCCAGCGTTTATTGTTGCTTAGTGTTAAGCCCTCTGAGCTAACATCCTTACCATTAACCACAAAACGTAGGGCGGTATAAAACTTGGGGGTAGGCACGGCTATAGACTCGCCCACCGAGTAAAACAAATGGCTAAGCAGGCCTTGGCTATTAATCGCATCGCGATTCGCCCAAAACATTTTAGCCAGCAACCATGTTTGATAATCTGGGTATTGCTTTAGCTGCTGCTGCGACCAAGCTGCCAACTCCGCGGCTGCGGCCACTGGAGCATCGGCCATTAAGGCATCTATATCGGCACCGGCTAATAAGCTGCGTCCTTTAATATGTGAGGCCTGCACTAAGCGTCTATCACTGTGTATGGCCACAAAAGAGTTGGCAGTAGAGCTGGTTTGCAGATACTGCATTAGGCTATTTACGGTATCGCCAAATACGCCACCCACAAATACCATGTCGGCTTGCTGTAATAACTGCTGACGTTGAAGCTGCGTTAAATCGGCGAACTGCTCGGTGCTGCGTAAAATAATTTTTTGCTTTGGGTGAGCCAATAAAAAGGCATGGGCACCGCTTAATACATCGGCCGTGTTTTGGGGTGTTATTATCCCTACTAGCGTGGCCGCTTGTGCCTTGGCCGCTATCACCAATAAAGCCAGCATAAAAGCAGCTAGCGCGGCCGTTAATTTCCGTTTCATAAATCATACTCACGCCACAAACAAGGCGATACTAATTAATAAGACGCAGGTAAACACTAACGTTTAACTACACAGCGATAAGAAGGGATAAACGAGGATTTAAGAAAGGAAATCGCTCGCGATAAAGCCCTCCGCTTTATCGTTAAACATTGCGCGCTAGCGCACAATTGAAGATCACCAAGGCCGGTTTCGGGCTTTTTATCTCATCACTTCGATAAATTACCGTTGCGGGGGCAGCGGTGGCTTAGTAGCAGCTCATCATAATTGTGCGGGTTTGCACTGGATGCACTGTTAGTTACCACACTTCCCGTTTACCCTGTTCCAGCTAATGCGGTAAGCATTAGCGACAGGCACCTTGTGTTATCGTTTGTTACTGACTCCTGTTATTCGTGCATTGCGGGCTTAAAAAGATGCGCAATCGCTATGGGGTTAGAGGGGAAAAATAAATGCAGATAACTGGCGGTTAAACTACCCACCCTATAAATCGCCTCACCTGGTGCCGGGTGATTCGCGCGGCGGCCATAACACATAGCCTCGGGGGTGCCTTTGCTAGCGGAACGATGATGTGCATGGCCACGCAGCTCACCTTCCGGTAAAGCGGCAGTTTGCATACCCTGGCAACCGCCTCTTGCTTTCATTACCCCTAGCCCAGCTAGTAACCCCGCCATGTTATAGCTATCGCCTGCTAAGGTTTGCAAAGACTGCAGCACATAAAGCAGGCCACCGCACTCGGCTAAGATAGGTTTATGCTGGCGGTGAAAATCCTTAACAGATTGCAACAAACTATGATTATCCGCTAAGGCTTGAGCGTGTAACTCGGGATAGCCGCCGGGCAACCATAAGGCATCAGCCGCTGGTATGGCGCTATCACTAAGCGGCGAGAAATAACGCAGCTCGGCACCCATATCAGTTAATAACTGTATATTGGCTTGGTAGATAAAACTAAACGCCACATCTTTTGCTATCGCTATGCGCACGTTTTTAAGCAAGGCTGGCAATGGCTCTAGAGGCTGTTCCCAAAAAGTGATAGGCGGCAAGTGTGCAATAAAGTGCTCTATGGCTGTTGCTGTCAACACATCCGCGCCGGCCTCTAACAAGCTTTCAAGCTCGGTATTTATTTCCTGCGCCTGCACTAAACCCAAATGCCTTTCCGGTAATTTTATCTGCTCGCTATTAGCTAGGCAGGCAATTAAAGGTAAGTCATCCGGCAAAGTATTTTCAATTAATTCTCTGTGGCGGTTAGACGCACAGTGATTGGCAATTAAACCGACTACCTGCACATCATCACGGTAATTGGCCAAACCCATAGCCAGCACAGCGGCGGTTTGTGCTTTGGCTTTAACATCCATCACTATCACCATGGGGATAGCAAAACGCGCGGCCAAATCGGCACTGCTGGGCTGACCATCAAACATACCCATCGCCCCTTCAATAATAATCAGGTCGGCCTGCTGGGAAGCTAAAAAAAGTTGCTGCTGGCACCAAGCCTCACCCGCCATCCACAAATCTAATTGCACCACGGTTTGTTTAGACGCCACTTGCAAAATCTGTGGATCCAAATAATCGGGGCCGGTTTTAAACACCCGCACCACCTTGCCCTCACGTGTTAACAGACGCGCTAACGCCGCGGTGACGGTGGTTTTACCCTCACCCGAGGCGGGCGCTGTAATAAACAGAGCTGGGCAGTGTGCGCTTGTTTGTGTATGCATACTGATTTTAGTAATCCACACCCTTGCGCGCTTTAATACCGGATTTAAACGCGTGCTTAATTTCTTTCACTTCCGATACGGTATCCATAACGTCTTGCAGTTTAGAACCACCACCACGGCCACTTACCACCACGCTCTGCTCTACCGGGCGGCTTCTAATGGCCTCAACAATCATATCTTCGTCTAGATACTTGTAGGCGATCATATAGGTCAGCTCATCCAAAACCACTAAATCGTAGCTGGGATCTTTTAACATAGGCTCGACTACCGCCCAAGTTTTTTCTGCGGCGTCTATATCAGCGGTTCTGTCTTGGGTATTCCAAGTAAAGCCCGTGCCCATTTGGTAAAAATCTACCTGCGGACAATGCTCTTTTAAATAGATCTCTTCGCCAGAAAGTTGCTGGCCTTTAATAAATTGCACTACACCAATTTTATGGCCATAACCCAGGGCGCGCATAATCATGCCAAAAGACGAGCTGGATTTACCCTTGCCGTTACCGGTAAGCAATATGGCTACACCTCGTTCGGTGGCGGCCTGTTCTATGCGGGCATCCACTTTTTCTTTTTGCTTTTCCATGGAAGCTTTATGTTTTTCGTTCTTTCTTTCGTCACTCATGTTTTTCTCCTGTTTATTACTATTTATATCTGCCTACGCACGGCATCTATTTCTCACTAGAGACTAGCGACTAGCGACTAGCGACTAGCGACTAATTACTAGAGACTCGCCTCTATAGCGAATACCCCAACCCCTTATATAACTTTTCCCAATCCATACTTTCATCCACTGCATCGGCTAAGCGATCAATCTCTCGTTCTTTTAACGCGGCATAATCAAAGCGCTCAACCTGCGCTAAACCTGCCCACTGCAATAAATCATGTAGCGCCTCTTCACTATCAAATAGACCATGTAAGTAGGTGCCCATCACTTGCTCTGTGCGAGCGCCTTCGGCTTTGCCGTTGATGGTGAGCATGGGCTGGGCCGCGATATCACTAATACCTGCATGAATTTCATAGCCCTGTACTTTGGCACCGCTCCACAACTGGCCTTCAACGTTGATCAATTGCTTTTCGGGATACAGGGTGGTGTTTACGGGTAGCCAGTGTAAACCTTGGGTGGATTTTATAGTGCCCTCTATGCCCTCGGGATCGTAAATATTCTGCCCTAGCATTTGCAGGCCGCCGCATATGCCTATCACCTTACCACCATAGCGCAGGTGTTTTTGTATGGCGGCCTCCCAACCGTTATCGCGTAGCCATTGCAAATCGGCGCACACGCTTTTTGAACCCGGCAGCACAATTAAGTCGGCGGCGGGTATAGCCTGATTCGGCCCTATAAATTCAAACTCAACCTGCGGGTGTAAACGCAGCGCGTCGAAGTCGGTGTGGTTGCTAATACGCGGCAAGGCCGGCACGATGACTTTAATGTTATTGGCTGACGTTGCTGACATGTTGCCGGTAAGTGCATCTTCAGCTTCTAAATGAAAACCCTGTAAATAAGGCACTACTGCCAATACCGGTTTACCGGTACGCTGTTCTAACCAATCTAAACCCGATTGCAGTAATGCTATGTCGCCGCGAAAACGATTGATTACAAATCCCACCACGCGCTCTTGCTCTGAGGCACTTAATAATTCCAGTGTGCCCACTAAGTGCGCAAACACTCCGCCCCTGTCTATATCGGCAATAATAATGACGGGGCAATCTACCGCCTCGGCAAAACCCATATTGGCGATATCTCTATCGCGTAAATTAATTTCGGCGGGGCTGCCTGCACCTTCAACTACTATTAGCTCATACGCTTTGCTGAGGCGCTGATGCGATTCTAATACTGCCGCCATAGCGGTGGTTTTATAGTGGTGATATTGCTGGGCCTGCATTTGCGAAATGGCTTTGCCATGGATAATGACTTGCGCGCCTATATCGGTAGTGGGCTTTAATAATACCGGATTCATATCCGTATGCGGCGCTACCCCTGCAGCCTGCGCCTGCACCGCTTGCGCTCTCCCGATTTCACCACCATCGGCGGTGACTGCTGAATTTAAAGCCATATTCTGTGGTTTAAAGGGCACAACTTTTTTGCCGCGGCGTTTAAAAATACGACACAGCGCCGCTACCATTACGCTCTTACCGGCATCGGAAGTGGTGCCTTGCACCATTAAGGTGTTGGCGGCGCGATAAGGCGTTTTATTTTTAGTTTTAGCTGCGGTCATTGTCATCCCACTGTTGCTGCGCCTGCTGCGCTTTTTGCTCATCCCAGCCGTCACGCATAATATAGTGATTGATATCACCACGTTCTGCCCATTGCTCTTGTTGCAACATGGGCTGCTCATAAAACGCATCAACATGGCCTATGCATAAAATGGCAATGGCGGTGGCTTGCTCTGGCATTTGCAGTAACTCACTGAGTTGTTGCGGCTCAAATAAAGAGACCCAGCCTAAACCTATACCCTCGGCCCTAGCCGCAAGCCACATATTTTGTATAGCGCAGGCGGCCGAGGCCACATCCATTTCGGGCAGGGTTCTTCTGCCAAATACATGCCTATCGCGTTGTTCCATTAAGGCCACTACCACCACCTCTGAACAATCAACTATGCCCTGCACTTTCAATTGTAAAAAAGCCTGCTTTTTTTCACCCAATTTCTCGGCGGTCGTTAGGGTTTCTTGCTGCACTAGCTGATGTAATTGCTGGCGCAACTCAGGTTTTTGCACCCGTATAAAACGCCAAGGCTGCATAAACCCCACACTGGGGGCTGCGTGCGCGGCAGCAAATAAGCGCTGCATTAGCGCCTCATCCACAGGCAGCCCATTAAAGTGGCGCATATCGCGGCGTTCAAAAATGGCTTTGTAAACCGACTCGCGCATCGCGCTGCTAAAAGCTAAGCTGTTATTTTGGCTTTGGCTATTGTTTTGGTTCTCGCTCATGCTAGCGGTAAACCTCTCTCGCCAACTCCAGCTTTTGGCACATAATTTCTGCCCCCTGTAATATTCTAGGGGTATGACGCTGCAAGATGTCGGGAGGGATAAAATACAATTGCTTGTTAGTTACCGCCTGTAACTGCGGCCATGTTAACCAAGCATCCAGCCACTCGGGGCGCTCTACTCCCATGCCGCTGGCAATAATTACCTGCGGGTTAGTATGCAATACCGACTCCACGCTGAGCTTAGGTGCCAGCGCTGGCTCATCGGCAAACACATTACGGCCACCGCATAGGTTGATCACATCACTAATTAAATGTTCACCATTTAATGTTTGTAATGGCTCGTCCCATACTTGATAAAAAACACTAATCGGTTTTTTATTTTGATACTGCTGCTGTAGTGAGGTTAGTTTTTTATTATAAGCCTCAGCGGCTGCACCCGGGATTTTCTCCCCAAGTAGCATACCGACATTACGCAGGGATTTTTCAATAGAAAGTAACGTTCTGGGCTCGCCCCAATACACTTTAATACCCAGCTCTTCAATTTTTTTTATGCGCTCGGCACCATTACCCGAATGCCAGGCCAAAATTAAATCGGGCTGCAGTCGCAGTATGGCTTCGGCACTAAAACTTTTATAGCTGCCCACTCGAGGAATATTTTTAGCCTCTTCTGGATAATCGCTATAACTCACGGCACCCACTAATTTATCGCCAGCCCCTACCGCATAAACCAACTCGACGATATGCGGAGCCAAAGCCACCACGCGGCTAGCGGGTTTATCTAGCTGTATCACTTGGCCGCTATCATCGGTGACTTGTATGGCATGGGCAGGCAATATTGTCGCACTAGCTATTAGCGTCCAAGCTATAACCGCTTTAGTCATAAATAAGGTGATTAATTTCATCATAGTTTTATATTACTTAAGCTGTGTTTGCAGCGTTTGATACAAGCCGGTAAACCAAAGCGCAATAGACCGTCGCCATCAGGTTGTTGCGGTGCAAAGATGCGTAGCCAAATACCTTGCTGCGCAAACTGCTGTTTAATAGACCTTAGTTTTTCATAAGGCCCGGCTACAGAAATAAATAAAGGCCCGGGTTTAATCGTAAAATCTGGCAACCGTGTAGCCAGCAATTGTTGCATGGCCTGCTGCATATTATGTATGCGCTGTTGTTGCTGTATCTGCCAAGCGCTATCACTTAAGGCCTGCTCGGCTATGTATAGGCTGGGAGCAGTCAAGCCCCATAACAATAGGCGCTGCTCAAAACGCGCCTTTAACTCTATGGGTAAATACACAAAGCCTACCCGCATGCCCGCCAAACCAAAAAACTTGCCCATAGAGCGCAGTACGATTAACGAACCTTGCTCAACATGCTGCAGCATACTGGTCTGCGAACAGCTATCAATAAAGGCTTCATCAATAATTAAATAACCGGCGACTTTTTGCTGCAAGCGTTGTAAGGCTGTGTTATCCCATAACTCGCCGGTGGGATTGTTGGGATTAATTACCAACACATGCTCCACCTGATCTAACAAGCCCAGTAAGTGCGCATAGCTGTTATAGGTCAGCAGCTGATGGCCAGCTTTTTGCCAAGCTTGCCGGTGCTCGGCATAGCCCCACAGCGGCATAGCCACCGTACTGGGTGGCAATAGTTGCGGTAATAATTCTATGGCTTGCTGTGAACCTGCAACGGGCACTAAACCTTGCACACCATAATAGTTGCTAACGACGCGGCTAAAACTGTCGCTATACTCGGGCAAACGTTGCCAACAGGCTTGCGGTAAATCTGTCACCGGCCAAGACCAAGGGCTAATGCCGGTAGATAAATCCAACCAAGGCTGCTGCGCATCAGGATACTGCTGCCGAGCCTGTAATAAGTTACCGCCATGTTCAAGCATAATGACCCACCACTCCGACGCTTAACACCGCTACTAGCAACACTATTAACCAGCTATATACCGTGCGATCTAATAACCCTATCGCTCGCGCTATATCTTCCGCCTGCGGTTGCGCACCGCAACCCATAATAGGTTTCTCCTGCCACTGGCCGTGATACATCGTTGGCCCACCTAACAATACGCCTAAGCTGCCCGCGCCCGCACACATCACTGGGCCACCATTGGGGCTGGCGCACTGTGGCGCTTGCTCGCGCCAACAACGCCACGCGGCACGGCGCTTACCTAACAACATATAACTGAGCGCGGTTAAGCGCGCAGGAATGAAATTTAGTACGTCGTCCACTTTCGCGCTAAACCAACCAAACTGTTGATAGCGCGCGGTGCGGTAGCCCCACATGGCATCTAAGGTATTGGCCAAGCGATACACCACTACACCTACCGGTCCTGCCACCACAAACCAAAACAAGGCGGCAAAAATAGCATCGGCACCGTTTTCTAATAAAGACTCCAAAACTCCGCGCAATACGGCGGGCTCATCCATGGTTTCGGTGTTGCGGCTGACTATACGTGCCACCGCTGCCCGCGCCGCGGCAATATTCTGTTGCAGTGCCTGCGCCACCGCTAAGCCATGCTCGCGTAAACTCTGCCAGCCTATAGCAAGATAGAGCAAGGCAGCGGCGGCTAAATGGTAAACATAAGGCGGCGCGTAGTTGCGTAAAAAATGAAAAGATACCGCCACTAACCCGGCGGGCACTGCCACCGCCAACAACCAAGCCATCACGCCCTGCCAACGCTGGCCGCCATTGCAACAACGCTCGATAAGCTGAGCATAACTAGCCCAGCCCACTAGCGGATGTAAACGCCTGGGTTCGCCAAGTAGCCTATCGGCCAGCACCGCTATCAATACCGTAAGCCACAGCATCAGCTTACAAACAAATTTTTACCGCTAGTGGGATGCACTACGCGGTGAAATTTTAATTTAAACACGTCTTCTAATAGTGACTCTTGTAGAACTTGCTCGGGTGTGCCCACGGCTTTAATATAGCCTTGGTCCATTAAAATAATTTTATCGGCAAAGCTGGCGGCTAAATTTAAATCGTGCAACACCATTAACACCGCGCTACCAGCCAAGGATTTGCGTTTAAAAATAGTCATCACTTGCTGTTGGTGGGAAAAATCTAAGGCGGCGGTAGGCTCATCTAGCAATAATAAACAGCGGCCCTGCCACACCTGCGCCAACACCCGCGCCAATTGCACACGCTGTTTTTCGCCGCCGGACAATTGAGTATAGGGCTGATGGCGTAGCTGGCCTACGCCCATCAAATTTAAAGCTTCTTTAATAATGCCATTATCAATAAGTAAACCAGTATCGTGAGGAGTGCGGCCTAAAGCCACCACTTCGCTGGCGGTAAAAGGAAAATCCAATAGCTGATTTTGTGCCAATACCGCGCACTGCTTGGCCTTTGCTAATAGCGACCAATCCCGCATGGGCTGCGAGCAGTAGTTCACCTCGCCACTATCGGGGCTAAGCTCACCACTGGCGACTTTTAAAAATGACGACTTACCAGCACCGTTAGGACCCAACACCACCACCAACTCACCGGCATTAATGTCGGCACTGACATTGTTTAAAATAGCGGCATGTTCTAACTGTAACTGTAGATGTTTGAGCTGCAGCATCATTACCTCGCGATTAAGCTGGCATTACGCTGCTGGCGTAATAGTGATAAAAAGAAAGGCGCGCCTAATACGGCGGTAACTACACCTATGGGCAACTCGCTGGGCGCTATGGCTATGCGCGAAACCGCATCGGCCAATATTAATAAAATCGCCCCCGCCAAGGCGGAGCAGGGAATTAAATAACGGTGATCGGGGCCGATTAATAGGCGAATAATATGCGGCGTAATTAAACCCACAAACGAGATAGTGCCACTTAGCGCAACCGCCACGCCCACCACTAAGGCCACTAGAATAATAATTTGGCGCTTTACTCTATCAACATAGATACCTAAATGGCGTGCCTCTGATTCACCCAATAACATAGCATTAAGAGCGCGACTATAACGCGGCATCCATAATAGCAAAGTACCTAACACGCCATAGGCCATGGCCAAACGCGGCCAGCTGCTGCCATTAAGCGAACCCATTTGCCACAAGCTGATTTGACGTAACATATGATTGTCAGCGATGTACTGGAAAAAACTATTTAAAGCCCCCGCCAAGGCACTAATGGCAATGCCAGCCAATAACATAGTCGCCACTGATGTGCCGCCGCTACTAGAAGCCAATCTATAAACAATGATGGTAGCCAATACCGCTCCGGCAAAAGCGCCCAAGGCTATGAAAGATACACCGGCGATCGCGCTGCCAGCACCTAACACTATCGCTAAACTGGCGCCCGCCGAGGCACCGCTGGTAACACCGATTAATGAAGGGTCGGCCAAGGGATTGCGAAACAGCCCCTGCATCATCACCCCAGCGACGGCTAAAGTAGCGCCGATAATAGCGGCCATTAAGGCGCGGGGTAGACGGATTTTTTCTAGGATAAGTTGATTCGATGAGGGTGTTGCAAAAACATCAAATAACTCTAAAGGATTGATAATTTCTGGGCCAAGGGTTAGCGCGATGACTAACGACAAAGGCAGTAGTAATAGTGTAAGTGTGACTAAATAACGCGGGTTTAACCTTTTCATACTCTCTACATAAAAAATAGTCAGGGCCTTATTCGGCCCTGACTTTACCTAACTATAAGGCCCTATTAGTGTTACAGCTTATATAGCTGGCGTATAAACTACAGAAAACAACAACTCCAAGCCGGGTGTCCTATAGTCACCTAAACTGCCTACAGCGGTTACATACTCTTTTTCAAACAGGTTATCGACTTTCAGCTGTAGTTTCCATTCCTGGTCAAGCTTATAAGCACCGCGTAAAGCCACAGTACCATAGCCATTGAGCTTGGTGCTGTTAGCCGCTTCATTATAGCGGCTGCTTGCGCCGTAAATACTTGCACCCACAGACCACTGGTCAAAACTGCGATCGATATCAATGTTAATGGTTTGCTCAGGCTTGCGCGCCAAGCCATTGCCGGTAGTATCATCTTGGGTATCGAGCAAGGTCAGCGAAGTATTTACATCCCAGCCCAGAATTTCTTTTTCAAAAAAAGCATCGATACCTTTAATGGTTGCTGTGGCGATTTGATCATTAGCAAAAATAGCAGCGTTATATTGAATTAAGTTTTTCACATTATTCTTATACGCACTCACTGCCCAGCTGTAATCATTACCAAAACCTTTAAACGCTAACTCATAGGTGTCACTTTCTTCAGGAACCGTATTAGGGTTGCCAAAGAAGGGATAATAAAGATCATTAAAGGTAGGTGCCTTAAACGCTTCACCGTAGCTGGCTACCACTTTTAAATCGGCACGTATATCGTAACCCACCGAGGCGTTATAAGTATCGTGGCTACCGAACTGCTCGTTGTCGTCATTTCTGGCGCCTAGGTTTGCAGAAACAGCACCCTGCACAAATTGCACTTGCGCAAAACCGGCATGGTTATCACGCTCATCTTCAGTGTATGCGGTTGAACCTGAAACTTCTTCATTTAGGTAATCGTAGCCCAAGGTTAATAACACATTGTCGTGAACACGAATGTCATTTTGCCAAGACAGATCGGTTTTTTCGGTATTAAATACGCCGCCGCTAAAAGACTGGTCGTCAAATAAGGTTTCGGTTTCATCTTTGGATGAACCTATGCTCAATGACGTAGAGACGGTATCAAGTAACTGCCAAGCGGCATTAACATTCAGCGCTTCCGTTTTACTCTCGGTATAGGGTGCGCAAGTATAACCGAAACAACTTCTATCATACTCAGACTCAGACTCATTAAGCTGATAGCTTAAGCCTAGCGCAATGGCCTCTATGGGATTATAACTGCCATTAAAACCTATAGCGCGCTGCCTATAAGCATCGTCGTCATCACTGGGTGCGGTTTTATCATCAGTGAAATCATAGCCGCCGGTGTAGACATAGGAGGCGGTTAAGCTGGCTTGATAGTTTTCACCTTTATGGCCCACGTTTACCGAAGCATCTCTAGTGTCGTGATTACCCACGCCGGCCTTAACGATTAAAGGCCGATTGGCATTACCTTTACGGGTAATAATATTGACCACCCCGCCTAAGGCATCAGAGCCATATAAGCTGGATTTTGGCCCGCGCACAATCTCTATACGCTCTATCATCTCTGGGTCTAGATATTCAACAGAGGTGCTGCCTAGGGTAGCGCTGCCTACGCGTATACCATCCACTAGAAACAGGGTGTGGTCTGATTGATTGCCTCTTAGGCTAACGCTAGTTTGCGCGCCACGGCCACCGTTATTGACAATACTTAAACCCGGCGCTTTAGCTAATAACTCTGCCACGCTTTTGGCTTGGTATTTTTCTATATCTTCACGGCTAAATACCGTGACTGATGCTAAGGTTTCCGCATAGCTTTGCTGGGTGCGGGTAGCAGTTACTAGGGTTTGTTCGGCTTTGTCATTGCTATTGCCGTTTTGGTCTGCCGCAATAACTGCGCCAGAGGCAAGGGCTGAAATAGCCAAAGATAATAATGTTTTCATGGTGTCCCCAATCTAAATCCATAAGCAGCTTAGGCTTATAGTGATAAGTAAAGTGATTGAGGGAGGGTAAGAGTGAAGTGCTAGAGCAACTGATGCTATAAGAATTCACTGATAAAGCCCTCCGCTTCATCGAGTTAATGCAGTTGTTGGCAGGTATCGGGCTTTGCATGCGAACATGCTTTACCGTTGCGGGGGCAGCGATGGAATTATTGCCAAAGGCAATGCACCATCTTCCCATTTAACTAGCTTTAAACATCAAAGCCAGACCAAAAACTGTGCGGAATCGTACACGCATAGGCCTTAATGGGCAAGTTATACTGCGTTTCCTCACGGGGATTGAATTCGCTACAGCCAAGCCTTACGATAGCGAATCATAAACTATGCGGACTATTCCGATGAATCACTGGTTCTTTCTATCACTAGCCATTATTGCCGAAGTTATCGCCACCTCGGCGCTAAAACATAGCGAAGGTTTTACTAAATTGTGGCCCACTCTTATCACCGCGGTAGGCTATACGATAGCGTTTTACTTACTGTCCTTAACACTGCGTACCCTGCCTATGGGCATAGCTTATGCGGTGTGGTCGGGGGTAGGCATAGTGCTAATTTCATTAGTAGGCTGGCTGGCCTTTAAGCAAAATCTTGATACGGCCGCTATCATCGGGATGTGCTTTATTGTTTTAGGCGTGGCTATTATCAACACCTACTCTAATAGCATGAGTCACGGTTAAACAGTGCGGTTTACTGCCTATCTTTTCTGGTAATTACATCCCTAGCAAACCGTAAACACCTAGCTTTAGCCCATATTTTTATCGCAATTAGTAGAAGATTTTTTATTCATACCTTCTATAATGACTAACAATCATAGCCGCAGCTATTACCGCCCATAATAATTAAACTCTCCAGCTCAGCTACAATGGGTCAACATGTCGATACATAATCCCGCAAGCAGCGATAGTGGCCAGGCCACTATCGATTACGGTATAGATAGAAAGCAGTTGAAAAACGTTAAGGAGCGTTTTTTACAGGTTAATAGTGTGCGCCTAGAACGCACCCAAAACGCGCTGGGCGACAGGCAGCAGGTTTTTTTACAGCTGCTGCCGCTATTATTCCACGTTAACCACCCTATACTGCCCGGCTATGTTACTCACCAAACCCCCTTTGGGGTAAGCAACTACACGCCCAACAAAGAGCAGCGGCTAGCAGCCACCAAACTAGCCCGCAGTTTTACCTATCGCTTTCAGCCGCCTATAGGGCAGCAAATTAACGCCCTGTTTTTAATGGGCTCCTGTGGCACCGTAGCCCAATCCGATCGCTCCGATATCGATATCTGGGTGTGCCATAGCAATGACATAGATCAGCAAGGCCTGCTACAACTGCGGCAAAAATGCGACAAAATTAGCGCCTGGGCCATGAGCATAGGGGTAGAAGCCCACTGCTTTTTGATGGATAGCGAAAAATTTAAACAGGGCGAACGCGAAAACCTTTCCGGTGAAGACTGCGGCAGCAGTCAACATTATTTATTATTGGATGAATTTTACCGCACCGGCTTGTTGCTTGCTGGCCGCATACCTATTTGGTGGCTATGCCCCCCCGAACAAGAGACTTGCTACGACGACTACGTCAATACGCTAATCACTAAGCGCTTTATACCTAGCGATGATGTGTTGGATTTTGGCAACGTCGGCCAAATTCCCGCCGGTGAATTTGTCGGTGCAGGCATATGGCAACTATATAAAGGCATAGACTCGCCCTATAAATCCACCCTTAAAATTTTGCTGTCTGAAGTCTACGCTGATCAATACCCTAATATAGAACCCTTAAGCACCGGCTTTAAACGCGCCATCTATAACAACCTGCTCGATGTCAATGAACTAGACCCTTATGTAATGGTGTTTAGAAAACTGGAGCAGTACCTGCTGGCCCGCAACGAAAAACAAAGGCTAGAGCTAATACGCCGTTGCTTTTATTTTAAAGTAGGCAAGGCCTTAAGCCGACCACAAACCCAAAATATCAAATCCTGGCAGCGCCAGTTACTGGAAAAACTCACCAATGAGTGGCAGTGGCAACGCGCCCACATACATAACTTAGACGCCAAAGATAAATGGAAAGTAGCGCGCGTTATAGACGAGCAAAAAGACATCGTCCGCGAGCTCACTAATAGCTACCGTTTTTTGCTAGACTTTGCCCGCCGCACCAAAGCTACCGCCCTTATCAACTCCTCAGACATGACCTTGTTAGGACGCAAACTATATGCGGCTTTTGAGCGCAAAGCGGGTAAGGTAGAATGGATAAACCCCGGCATATCCAACAGTTTGGCCGAAGACCAGCTCAACTTTTACTATGTAGAAAACAGTACTCATAGTTACTGGGGGGTAAGCACCGAAATATTGTCGAGTAAAGATACCGAGCAACACGAGCCGCTTAAACGCAGCGACCACTTAATCGCGCTGCTGGCCTGGTGCCATTTTAACGGTTTACTGAGCAGCCACAGCCGCTGCAATATTATAGTAGGGCCACATGCCGTTAATGAATTTGAACTGCTCAACCTGATACGGGCCCTGCAAAAATCACTGCCCATCGCCAGCCAATACACCGACCATGCCGCCGAAGCTAACACACAGTTTTCACGGCCTATGCGCCCCAGCCAGCTGCAATTATTTATCAATATAGGCACCGATCCGCTATCTCATATACGCAGCCAGGGCATAGAACGGCTTAGCGACCAAACCGACAGCCTAAGCTACAGCGGTATGCGTGAAAACTTGGTACTCAATATAGAGCAAGTGTTAGTTAACAGCTGGGGCGAATTAATTACCCAACGTTACGATGGCGAAAGCGCCTTACTGCGCTGCCTGCGCGACTACTTACAAATGATTCCACCGGGCGCAGGTAAAGCGCTACCTCACATAGAAATTCATTGCTATTGCGCCAGCCGCGCCAGCGCCATTAGCAACCGCGTTGAAGAATTATTTAATGATATTGCCAGCTGTTACTACCGCGACAATAAACCTGCCAGCAGCCGCTACATTCTTAACATGCAGCACGACTACTACATCTTGCAGTTTAACAATCAACAACCCAGCATAGAAAATATGGGTGAATATAACGATATGCAAGATTATATAGGCGGCAACCAAACCCATTTTAGCCCTTTGGTTTTTGATCGCCATTGCCAAAGTAACAATCCCGTGGCGGCGTTAAGCCCTTATATGCAGGCCGACAACATCCAAGTGTTTTATTTATGCCGGCAACAAAAAGCCGACATTTATATTGTTGATGAAAAAGGCGCTGTCAGCCACTTCAACACCCCCTGCCTAGACAAAAAGAATTTTTTAACACCATTGGATATGTTTTTACAATCCACTCGCTTCCGTCAAAACAATGAAGCCATAGACATTGAAATAATAGATACTGATACTATCGACAGCCAAAGCGACCTTAGCGCTGTTGCACAAGACAATATCAAAGACGTGGATTATTACGAAATTATCAGCAAAAAAACTAACTACAACATCGTACGCAACAACCCCATTAACCACGAGGGCTGCCCCAGTTTTTTTAATGTGCAAGCCATAGCCAAGCGCAACGATAATGGCATGCTTTTGTTTACTATTTACTGTGACCAAAAAGAATTTAGCGAGCAGCAACACGGCGACGAACTCTATAACACCGTTGCCAAGCACATACTGCAACGCCGGCAATCCAAACAGCGTTACCCCTGTTACATTACCGACCTAGATTTAAGCCTAAGCAACGAAAATATAGGCTTAAGCACCCCCACCAATCGTTATTTATTTTATAAAAAACGATTGGAGCAAGCACTCAATACTGCATTGTTAAATATTTAATTAACTAGGAATAGCCAAGGCTTCCACCCCAATGACCAACACCCCAGATTATCAACAGGTATTTCAAGAAGTAGCCGCCCATTTAAAAAATGTAGACGACTGCGGCAAGGTTGCCTCATATATCCCCGAACTCAGCAAGATAGACCCCAATAAATTAGGTATACACCTTACTACCACCAAGCAAGAGCACTATGCCTTTGGTGACTACGATGAAACTTTTTCTATACAAAGCATAGCCAAAGTATTCTCCCTGACCTTGGCCTTAAAAATTGTAGGTAAAGACATGTGGAACAGAGTAGGCGTGGAGCCTTCGGGCTCGCCGTTTAACTCCTTGGTGCAGTTAGAGTACGAAAAAGGTATACCTCGCAACCCCTTTATCAATGCCGGTGCGATTGTGGTGTGCGATATTTTGGTAAGCCACCTGCACAATCCCAAACACGATCTATTGGAATTTATTCGTAGCAGCTCGGGCCTTGCCCATATTAACTACTCCCCCAAATTGGTTGAGTCAGAAAAAAATACCGGTTACAGAAATTATGCCGTTGCTAATTTTATGAAAGATTTTGGCAATATACACAATGATGTAGAGACCGTATTGGATTTATATTTTCACTTATGCTCCATTGAAATGAGCTGTAAAGACCTGACCCAGGCTTTCTTATTTCTCGCCGCCGGTGGTGTAAACCCTATCACCAATAACACAATTATCAGCAGGGAAAGAACCAAGCGTATCAATTCTATTATGCTGATGTGCGGTTTTTATGACGAAGCCGGTGAGTTTGCCTTTAAAACCGGCTTGCCCGGCAAGAGTGGCGTAGGGGGCGGTATCGTTGCGGTACACCCCGGGGAATTCTGCATTGCGGTTTGGAGCCCCAAGCTCAACAGCCGCGGCAACTCTTATATGGGCATGCGACTACTTGAAGCTATCACCACCAAAACTAAGTCGTCTATATTTTAGGCGATAAGCGATAAGCGATAAGCGATAAGCGATAAGCGATAAGCG